>Ga0131853_10000343_pt1 | contig 85005 bp, 88 predicted proteins | sample TergutLab28metaG_FD_92764 | JGI IMG/M metagenome (GOLD analysis project Ga0131853, IMG submission 92764) | Labiotermes labralis P1 segment gut microbial communities from Petit-Saut dam, French Guiana - Lab288 P1 (version 2) (version 2) | ecosystem: Host-associated > Arthropoda: Insects >...
CATGACATTTTTCTGAACATGCTTGCGATTCAGAGGGAGTTAGAAGACACCCTAAAACTCCTCCAAAAAGCTGAACACCCCGAATAACAGAAAAACTCCGCCCCCAGATGGGGGCGGAGTTTTTCTATTCCTCTCGATCCATCCGCGACGCCATCGCATCCCCAGCCCCCTCAACCCGCTTCCCCAAAACCGCAATCCACCGCACCAAAAACGGCGGCAGTCTTGCGCCCAGCTTGTCCACATTCTCGAAAATACTGCCGAGTTCTGTGAGAATGTACCAAGCCAGCACAATCGGACTGAGCAGCACCGTATACGTAAACGGCAAGGCATAACTATTGAGTACCACCCCCGCCACAAAATCAAGGGCCGCGGTCACGAGGACTACCAGCATGTCCCCCAGCTTCCCATAAACCCCATCCCTGGACTTTACGGACGACCACTCCCCCCTCCGGCAGGCCGCCACAGTTCCTGTGAAATGATCCACCGCCAGGCAGAGGACCCACAACACCCACAGCCACCCGCAAAGGCCCCAGAACGCTGTCAAAATCCCAATCACACCCGTCGCGCCAACTTTTGTTTCCAGCGCATACTCATACATCGCAATCCCTCTTTCCCCAAAGATGCCCCCACTGGCAATAGCCAGTGGGGGCCTGCGCCTATATCGCCCCTGCCGCCCGCATGAGCAGCAGGTCTAAAAACTGTACCCGATGATACCGTTCCCGCCAATAGTCCGGCGACTGGATCGCCCCGGCGCGGTTTAGTACCCCAATCGCGGCCTCGACATCCGTCATTGCCGCCCCGCCTGTATAGGTCAGCCCCGCCAGATTGACCAAGAGCCGATCCAAATATGGAATATCCCGATACCGCGCCAGCCAGTGGTCCGGCGTATTGACAATCCCCGCCCACACCAACGCATCCACCGCGAGAGGTACGGCCTCCGTCAAAAACGCCCCCGAGGCCCATCCCACGAGCGTGCCATCCGTCACATAAAACCAATCCCCGGCCCGACGGGTGGCGGTAAGCAACACACCCCGCGCAAAGCTCCCTAGAATTGGCGCTGTCGCGCTCGGCAAGATACGGCAATTGAGCGGTGCGGTCTGTGTGGTCACACGCAACAAGGTCGCCGGAATCTCTTCCCCCGGCTCAGCCTGCCCCACAGCCTCGGCGACGTCCCGCCGAAACTGCGCCATCGAAAGTCCGTGCCGCGACCAAAGATGCTCCACATCCGCATGGTTGGACGCAACACCTCGCCGATGCCCCTCCGCGTGGCTGATAATCACCCCATCCGAAAGCGGGCCGAGCTGAAACTCCCCACAAAGCCGCGCAAACAAGGTCACTGCCGTACCGTAAGTGTCCAGCACAAAAGCCCGCGTCGCGACAGGGTCATTGTCCACAAAATTCGCCCCGGAGCCGGTATATCGAATCGACCGCGGCTCGGTCATCTCTACGGCAATGTGCGTATCATTCGCCGCTCCCCCCGCGTGCCACGCCCGATTGGTCCAGGGCAAGAGTTGAAACGCCCTGCCTCCCGCCTCGATCACCCCGTGCACACTCGTCACAGCCTCGGGCCTATCCCAATTGCGGATAAACACGCTGGCGTCCGGCTGAGATGTCCCCACACTGTGGATCATCAGCCCCCGTACCCGTATCGTCTGCGGATGCGAAAAGGTCCGATTCCGCGTAATAAATGATTGACTCAAATCCAGCATAGATTTCCCTCCCTCTCCAGCACAGTCTATGCGCAGAAAGCCCTAGTACATCCCATCCAACTTCGTGAAGACCTCCGGAATCTCAAAGTCCTCAAAGGTAAAGTCCAGCTCTTCTGACAGAAAATCCGCATCCGCGTCAAACTTCGCCAAAATGCCGCTGTTGATGTTGCACCCCTTGAGCACCACCGTCTGCCGCCCAGCAGCGGAAGTGGGATCCTCATTGGAAATTTGAATGTCAAAGTAGACATCCTCCCCCCTTGCCTTAAACTGGTATAGCAGTTCTCGGAAAATGCTGGTGTTATAGTGAAAAGTCGCGCTCCCCCGCCCTTTCCAGCCCGTGGCCTTATTGCCGCGGCCCGTCTGTCCGAGAATCGGCACCTCCGTCTTCGTCCGCTCGACCACAGCCTCCAGATCAATCGCCTGCATAAAATTATAACGGCTCTCCCCAATGGTCACAAAACACTCCGCAAGAGACGCACTCACCGCGTCCCTGGCATGCATAAAGCTATTCACTAAAACTCCCCCTCTCTATTGCACCACAACCGTCATATACAACTGGCTCATCGCCGCCACCGGCGTAATCCGATCCGTCACCACCACGCTCCGTTTCGACTCTCCAGCCTCAACCGTCACATCCCCCGGCTCAAAGTCTTCAATCGCCCGGATCGTCTCCAACCTCCGATGGTGACTTACAATATCGCTCCAAAGTCCCAACCGCCCAGCATTGTCATTCGGAATAATCCCCAAATATCGATTCGCAAACAAAGCCGCAATATCTGTCGCCACCTGGTCAATCACGCGCATCGTCTGATTGAGCGAAAAGTCCTCCGACCGATCCACCGAATAAGTAGTGAGCGTGTTCACATCCTCCACCACGCGCACATCGCCATTCCCCGCCCCGTGGAAGAGGAAATTGCCACCCTTGAGCTTCTGCTCCAACTCCCGCTGCGTATATCCCGTGTCCACCGTCAATTCGCCCGTATATCGTCGGTTCGTCAAAGATCGGTTCACCGCGCACCCCGCAGACATCCCAGCCGCCCAATATACCAGCCCGCTCTCCAACGCGTCTGCCCCAAGAGCGGCATTCTCCACAGAAATAATCCCCTCATAGTCCGCCTCCGGATAGCGATAGAGCACGCATTGAAACTTCACGCCCACCTCTTCCCGCATCCGTTTCGTGTGCCGCGCAAACATCGCCTTTACCACATTATCCGTCGCCAGACAGCCCATCGTATGGAACCGCACCCGCTCCGACAGATCCAAAAACCGACTATATTCATCCACCGTCGGCACCCCGTCCGATCCCCCAGCCAAAGAGAGTCCCGCCGTCCCCACAAGCACAGCCTCCGGATCAAAGGTGACAAACCCATTCCCCCGCAGTTCTGCCGACGATGTCACCGCCTGATGATCCACCAAAACCCCATCCACCAGCGTCTCTACTCCAAATCCACCCGCATTCTGCGTGATAATCAAAGTAATCTGATTCCCAAGGCTCCCCGGATACACTGCTGTCCCCAACTCACAACTCGCCCGAGTACCGCTCGCGCCCAATCGAAACAAATGCGCCACCCGCGCCCCAGCAAACAGTTCTCTCAGCGGCAACAAATCCGGATGCGTATACTCCCGGCCAAACAAACTCCGGCTCCGCCGCAGTAAATCCTCCCCCGTCACCGTTATCAACTCCCCGATCGGCCCCCAAGGAAGCGACAAAGCCATCGCCACAGTTCCTCGATCCGACAAAGCCACAGAAGCCGAAGCCGCCGACACCACATTGATATAAGTCCCCGGCAACACCTTATTCTGCGAAAGAAACGTCCCTCCACCAATTCCCATATCTATGATTTCCTCCTCTCAATCTGCAGGAACGATCGACCCGATCGCCCGTTTTTTATTGGCATAGTCTGCCTATAGATCTGCGGGCGACCGAGTCGGTCGCCCCTACATAGCTACCCATCAAATCCCCATCCGATGTCGCATGTCCCCCATCAAGCCCCGCTCCATCACCGGAACCAAGCGCAAGGTATACACCGCCCGAATATGCATCAGCCCATCATTCACATCGCACCTTAGCGCCATCCCGCGCACCATCTCGCCATTCGGTAACCGCAAGGCCCCAAGCAATCCCAATGCCTTCGGCCCAACTTCCCACAGCTCTCCATAATCTCCTTGCCGCTCCGGAAAGTAGATCACCTCTACCATCTGCCTCTGCTCCCGCAGCCCACCGGGCAACGGCCTCAACCTACACTCTCCCAGTCCCACAAAGAAGCTAGGCGTGAGCAAGCCCTGCCGCACCCGCTCATCCCCATAGACCGTACACTTCGGAAACGCCTCCGCCAAAGCCAAAGAAACCCCGTCCAAAATCCCCTCAATCACCAACCCACCTCCCGACAGCTTCCCGCAGACGCTCTTCTGCCATCCCCGGCAAAACCATCTCCGTCTCCACCATAGCCCGCCCGAAAAACCGCTGACCTGGCACAACATTGCCGCTGATATGGTGTCGCGTGTCAAACTCCACAAAAGACGCATATGGCACCTCATTCCGAACCTCAGCCGACAGCGGCCCCGTCTCCCGGGCACTCCATCCAGCCCTGAGCCGACCCGTATCCACCGGCGTCCGCTCCTCAGCCCCTTCTGCCAAATGCACCGCCGCCCGCAGTGCAAGACCCCCGAGCGCACTGTTAGCACCCTTTTGCATCCGCAAAACACTCCGCGTTAAAGCCGTCACATCGACCCGTATCATACCGCCCCCGCACCTTCGTCAGACACTGCTTCCACAACAGATTGTTTCGTCCAACTCCCGCTATCAAATGTATCTCCAATTCCATATTCCTCGGGTAATACCACTACCGCGTCCGCATCAGACCAAATACCAGCCGCTAAAAACCCCTCAGCTGTCTTTATGTCCAGAAACGCAAGCGAATCTATGCACATTCCGTCCCGCAAAACACCCACATTGACCGCGCAAGCCTTCACCAAAGCATCGCATTCCATGATCTCTGCCACCGTCAACGGACCTGCAAAAACCCCTGAAACATTGTCTGTCCGCGCATAAAACGCAATTCCCTGTGCTGTTGCCGGTGCAAACTGTTGCGGCGTAGCGTAGATGTATACAATCCCATCTCCGCCCCGTCCGCCGAGAGTTGTCCCCTGATTGCCGCCACCTCCGCCACCTCCGCGACCCCCAGTTCCACCTCCACCCCCGCCCCCGCCGCCAAGGTGTCCGCCTTGCTGCACTCTGCCTCCGGCCCCGCCACCACGCGCACCATTTCCACCGCCACCACAGCCGTATGGAATCAAGTCGTAAGGATTCACCGGGTCCCAAGTACTACCGCCGCTGCCGCTGCCACTGCCGCCACTGCGCCCATGTCCAGCCCCACCAAAATCTCCTCCGCTGCCACCATCTGGCGAAGCGCCACCGCCTCCACCAGACCCGCCCGTACCGCCAAGCGACGCGCTGGCACCGGAGCCGCCCTGCGTGACAAATCCAAACCCACTTGTTACACCACCGTTGCTGGCAGTGGCGTTGCCTGAAATCCCAGCACCACCGGCACCAATCGTGACCGCATAACTGGCAGCAGACAGCACAAAATTGCGGACCAACCTACAAAACCCTCCGCCGCCGCCATGTCCAAGATTTGCAGAGGCATGAGCCCCACCGCCACCGCCAACCATATATATGTCCACGGACGCACCTAAAAGCCCGTGGTCCGCTGGCCGAAATGTCCCGGAAACCATTATCGTTGCCACGAGCCGTTTCGCGTCCCCCGCATTTAATAAGCTCTGCAAGACCGCATCGATTTGCCTGATATTATCGTTAAATACTTCCACATCGTAAAAATCTCCCTGCCCCGGCAGACCCAGACCAAAATGCTCCGTTCGATTCAAATCAACTCCACCTCATTTCTCAATTCGGCCTGTGTAAAGACCCGCAGGTTCCCATGTGTCCTCATCCGCAGCCGTCCGTGTGTGTTGTGTGCCGTAATCAAATGCATCTCCATATTCGCCGGCACCACATAGCGCATCAAATCCCACACTAGATCCCGCATCTCCCACCACGCGGGCCTCAGTAAGACCGCAAGTGTAAATCCCAAAATCTCCGCACAAAACGCCTCTTCCGTCCCCAGTAACGCCGTCAAAAACGCCTGAAATGTCCTCCAACAGTACGGCGTCCCCTGACTAATCCGCGCCAAAACCACCTGCCGCCGCCCTTCCAACGTACTTCTTCCTCTCGGAACAATCCCCAGAATACGCTCCCAATGCGCCAGCCCTTGCTCTCCCGCTGTCAATACGTAAAAATGATCCTCCGTCTCCCGCTCCAAGCTCCAAAGCTCCGAAAACGCCCCCTGAAACTGGCTCATGAGACACTCAAAATCCCGAATCTCTCTGAGCACCGGCGGGAGATATTCCACCATCACTCGCTCCATAGCACCAACCCACTGAGTTCCGGAACCTCTGCCTCCTGCAACAGCAGGTTTCCCCTCTGTCCATTCAAAGTCGTATCCGCCACATCTAAAACTCCCCGCACATCTAACAATCTCGTATCCACCTGACTGACACGCACCACCATCCGCTCTCCCTGATCCCAGGCCTCTCTGAGTTCGAGGAAATACGCCTCAATCACCGCCAAGGCCGCTCCCCGCACCGCTGCCATATCCGCTCCGCTCTCCAAAGTCAAATCCGCAGACACAAAAACCGAAACCGCCAAAGCCCCGTTCACCGTCACCCGATGTCCTATCGGTGCCCACCCGCTCCCCGCGCCACTGCTCTCTGGCGGGTCCAATATCTCCTGCACAGCAGCAATCAATGTCGCCGACGGCGGCGAAAAATCCGCCCCCAAAATCCGGATCCCTACAGTCCCCGGTCCCTCCGGCGTCGGCGTTACCTGTACTCCTCCCACACCGGCCACCGCCAATACCTTTTCCCGATAGGCCGCAATGTTCCCGCCAAAGCTCTCCGCTCTCCGGCTCTCCAAATATCGCCGTCGAAAGGCCTCCGTCTCCTCCACGTCCCGTCCCGGCACAGCAAGCGCCCGGATCGAAGCCGACCGCAAGCCCTCTACTAAATCAACTGGTGTAAGCCGCCCCCCAGACTGATTCCCAATCGCCCCCGCACTTTCCGCCGTAAGCAGCGGAGAATCATCTCCGCTCCACCCGCTCACCGCGTAAATCACCGTCCCAGCCCGAAACCGCGTCCCCAGACCTAGCGGCACATCCTCTGGCTCCATCGCAGCCTCAATTACAGCGGAACTCGCCTCCAAAGGCCGAATCCCTCGTTCCATCGCTCGCCGAATCAAATACTCTCGGCTCGCCGTATCCGCATAACTCATCTCCAATGAAACCTGCAAAGCGACATAGAGCCGCTCCAGTTCCACCGCCGCCGGCGCCAAGGCCGAATAAATCAATGATCCTTCCCGCGTATCCAACTCTGGAAACTGTCCCCTAGCCTCTTCCAAAAGCCGTTTTAAAATCCCCTCAAAACTTCTCTCCTCCTGCACGCTCATACCTCCAACTCCATCTCCAAATCCCCATAGATCGTGTGCACCGTAAACCGCACCTCCACCCGCGTTCTCTGTCGACGAAACACAAAATCCGAAGTCCCACTAATCCGGTCATCCACCAACAAGGCCTCTGTCACCCGCCGCTTAATCTCCGGAAACAGAAAGCTGTCCAGATTTCCCCCAAGTCCCGCCAGTTCCGTTCCATAATCAAAGCTATAGATCACATGTAAATACCGCTCCGTATGCAACAGCAGAAACACCGCCTGCCGCACCGCCTCCTGCCCATCCACCATCCCTCGAACCGTCCCAGACGCCTCGTCCAAATAAAACGTCGTCGCCGCCAACCTCTCCCGAGCTAGTTCACCCAGATCAACCCGCATAGGAATCATCGCAACCACCCCAGCACAAGATACTTCTGCCCCCCGGCAAATCGCAGCAAAGCCAATCTATCTCCTACTCTCGGCGTTTCCTGCCCCCGCAAAAATAAAAGCCGCCTCCCCGATAGCGTCAATCTCTGATTCACCCGAACCAAAAGCGGATCTTCCTGATCCACCATCCCCACACAAGGCGCCGCCGGTACACCCGCCTCCACCGCTTCCACAGCCGCCTTCTTAATCGTCTGCACTAACTCAATCAACAAACTCCCCTCCAACCAAAACGAGGTCCATCGTATGTCCCCCTTCTGAGAACCGATGCACCACCCGCTCCACCATCAAAAATTCCGCGACTGCAATGTCCCCCAAATAGAGTTCCACTGGCAACATTGATCCACCTCGCACTCGCCTATCCCCAACAGCCGCCACAATCCGAAGATGTCTTGTCTTCCGCCCAAAAAGACGCAACAAAGCCTCCGCCGTCGCCGTCCCGTCCGCCTCTTCTTCCAGCCGGCCAAAATGCCGCAACATTCCCCAACGCCGCAGCAAGCTCTCCCGCCGCGCCTCATGAAACACCGTCTCTCCCTGTGCGCCTTCAGTCCGATAAAGCCGCACAGCAGAGCAGCTCCCCCGATCAATCGAGGAGCTATAATCAAAATTCGCAATGCTCCCTTCATGAATCAGCGTATCCAAAGCCATATTCTCCACATGCGTCAACCGCAGACTCCCCGCCTCATCATAGAGCGCAAACAGATGCCCACTCTGCTCCGCCGTGAGATCCAGAGCCGTCTGTATCATATCGAGGAGCGGCCTCCCACTCTCAACCCGCCCCGGAATCATATACCCCGTCTCCTCAATCTCCCCGCAGGGAAGCCCCCACTCCCCCGCAATCAGTCGAACCAGATCAGAGGCCGTGGTCCCCTCATACGCCAAAGTGTCCCGATTCTTCAAATACCGAATCTGATCGTATGCCGTCACCGTGATTACACGGCCAAACTGCCGCCGCTTCGTAAATACAAAGCCCGAAAACAGCACGTTCGCCCCCACCTGAAGCACCACGTTATCGCCCTCATGGAAACTGCTCACGCTATCCTTAACTGCCGAAAACGTCAACTTCCCCGGCGCCCCCGCCCGGCAAAACTCCAGCGATATCCCCTCCGCACTCAATGGCACATACACATCGTCCCTCGTCTGTATCGTAATAATCGCCTGTTCCATCATCCCGGCAACCTCAACACCTGCCCCGGAAAGATCAAATTTGGATTCTGTATTTGATCCCGGTTGAGTTCAAAAATCTCCCGATATCGCCGCCCCTCTCCCAAATGCGCCCGCGCGATATTCCAAAGATTATCCCCCCGCATCACCGTGTGACTCGAAGCCGCAGGCCTATGATCCGTCTCCCGCCCCAGCCCCTCAATCACCACCCGCTGCCGATCCGTGGCCACCCGCGCAGCCCGATATTCACGATACTCCCGCAAGGTAATTTGCACAGTCAAATCGTCCCCCTCCTGTGCACACTCTTTGACTTCCAGCCCCTCCAACGACACTCGCAAGTTCGTATCAGACAATAACCCGCCCCCCGGCGACACCCGCGCACAAATAAACCGAAATGGTTTCCGCTCCCGCCTGAGTGTCAAAAACCGCGCGAGAAATACCTCCGGCTCCACAAAGCTCCGCTCATATCGCGCAAAGGGATATTCCCGTCTCGGCAGCAAAAGTTCAAAGGCCGCCTCAGCCCCCTCACCGGCCCGCAACTGGCTGATCTCCCCGCCATCCAGTAGTGCCGTCCGCTGATTCCTCCCCCGATGCCGCACCAAAATCCGCCCCGGCGTCACCGGCATCAGCAGACCATCCAAAAATACCCGATAACTCACGCATACACCCCCTCCATCGAACTCGCCACAGCGTCCGCCAGCCGAAGCTCCATTTCCCGAAGCACTGCCTCCGCATCTACTTCCGATCCAATATAGTTCTCATTCTGCACTGTCACAGTCACCGGCGCCGCCATCATCCGCACCCCAGACGCTCCGCTCAAATACACCTCCGGCTCTGGCAGCCGCAACACCTCCCGATCCGGTACCCCAACTGCCCCCGCCATCGCCTCCGGACTGCTCCAAAGCGCAATCGTTGGCATCTCAATCGCAGGCGCTTCCACAACAGTTGCCGAAGCAAACCCCACACTCCCCAGTCCAGGCCCCTTCGCAACCGCCGACCTAGCCACTTCTGCACTCTCAACCAAATTCACCGCCGAGACGGCCGCCATCGCCGCCCGCGCATTCAGCGCCACCGAACTCATAGACGCCCGCGCAGACCCCGCCATTCCCGCAAACATCCCAGCAATCTCCCCAAGCGGCCCCGCAAAATACCATGGCAATCGCGCCGCGGTCAAAGCCGCATCTCGCTCAACCTGCCCAAAGGTCTGCGCAACTTCGTCCCCCATACGTCCAAATGCTTCCGTAATCCGCTCCCCGGCATCCAGTACACCATCTAAAGCCAAAACGGCCCCCTCCGTCTGCCCCGCAAGGCCCCCAAGCGCGCTTCCAAAGCGATCAATCCCCGCCATATCCGGCGCAAGATCACCCATCTCTTCTCCAAATCGTACCATCCGACCCGAAAACTGTTCCAACGCAAAACCCATATCTCGCAGCACAGGCGAAACCCCATCCTGCAGCTCAATCGCACACTGGATCGTAGCCACGCGCTGCACCCCCTTTCTCCACCGCACACCTTTGTAGGGACAGACCTCTATCTCCTCCCCTACTTCCGCGCCTTCTCTCTCAATTGAACCGCCGCCGCAACAAACGCCCTCTCCCGTCTATCCATCCGCAGAAACTCCGAAGGCAATATATGAAATTCGTGAAGACAATACAGCGCCAGGCAGGACTCTCCATCCCCTTCACGAATCAGTTTTTTGCTTCATCCACCAATTCATCAAAGGGCACATCAAATCCGCAAATCTTCTGGACCTGCCGCAAATACTCCGCATACTCCCCCGGCGTGAGCATCGCCCGCAGCAAATGATCTGCCCCCATCACAGAATAGCTATCCTGAAGCGTCTTGTCGTTCAAATCCGGAAACACGGTACACCGCGCCGCCAGACGCCCCAGATACAACGAAACATCCGTCTCAGAAACCGACTGCCCCCGGCTTCCCGCGGACCGACGAGCCGCACCCCGTCGAATCTCCTCATCCTCCGTAGAAGACACACACCTGAGTTCCCACATCATGGGCGTGCCATCCACCCCGCTAAATCGCGCCGACGCTGGGAAAAATACATTCTCCACTGTCGCCGCATTTCCTCTCAGAAATGCTGATAAATCTCGCATATTACTTTCTCCTATTCTTGCATTTTCTCGCCATGTGGGAATTCCTCTGAGCCATGTGGCTCAAGCCTTGGTTTCGCCGAAGGCGACCTACTTTTTGCTTCGCCAGAAAGTAGGCAAAAAGCGACTCAAGAGAAACCAAGGTTTCTCTTGAAAATCTCTTCCTTTTGACTTTATTCAAGTCGTGTACTTCCGCCTCGCCCGGCAGAGGGATGTGTCGCTTTAGAACGTACACATTTTTGTGCCGTACATGGAATTGAATGTGCGGTACCCTTCGTTGGGGCGGTATCCTGCCGCCCTCCAGTTTTTGATGGACTATCGTACCGCGCACCGAAAGCCTCCTTTTCCAAAGGAGGTAGCAGGCGAAGCCTAACGGAAGATTTGCTCGACGCAGGGGACACCATCCTCAGCGTCCCGCTCTCTTCGTAAAAAATACCCGCGATTTCACGTCCACCGATCCACCCGCTCCATCCGAATCTCCTGATGCCCCAGAAACACCACCGGTACCCCGGTCCGCCAAAACACCATCTCCTGCCCCTGCCGCCGTACCACAATCCGGCTCCCCGGCGGCACCACTGCATCCGGCGCCAAAAATAGCCGCACCGCCTGCCCCGCAGACACCGCCGCTGTCCCCACATCCCTCACCGCACCCACCGTCTCAAAACTGATCCGAAAACTCACCCGGCACGGCAAATCCGCATACACCTTCCGCTCCGTGAACACACTGCGCCCACTTTCCGAACAAACCGTACTCTCCCGCAAAAACACATCACAGCGATCCGTCCACCACCGTCTGAGGGCCATCCTCACCATCGAAGCCGCCTCCATCGCGCCAGCAGAGCCTCCGGCGGCGTCCGTAAGCTTTCAATCAAGACATCCACCGGCAACCCCTGCCCAAACTCCACCGCATAGGTCACACTCGTATCTCCCTGCGACATCTGCCGCACCGCATACTCCTGATCGAACTCCGAAAGCCGCCCGATAGTTTTCCGAAAGTCCAAATATTCCCCAGCCGCTCGATCCACCACAACGGCCCTAAGTTCCTTCGGCAACTCCCCCTGTCCCGTCTCAGCCAATATCCACCGTTTCGCTCCGGTCAGTAAGGTCTTTAGCAGCGCCTCATCCTCCGCCGGAGGGCTCAGACCCAATCCCTCCAGCCTCGCCTTCACCCGCTTCAGCATTACAACGCCTGCAATCCGGTAATGCTTCCATGCAAAAAGCCCGCCCCATGGGCCAAACCAATCTGCCCAAAGAGCTGTAACTTCTCCGAAGCCCCCGTCTTTGCCAATTCCTCCGTAAATAGTACGCCCTTCCCCGGCACCACCTGAAACACCGGCGCAATATGTGCTACATCCGCAATCAAAATCGTATCCGCCGGCACAAAGCGATTCCAAACCACACCCATGTTAAAGAAATCCGTCTCCACCTGTGTGATATTCACCCCGCCCACCGTCCGGCTCACAGGCAGTCGAAGTCCCATCTGGCTCGCATACACCTCTGTCAGCATCTGCTTCTGATAGGCCGACAGAAACATCACCATATTGTTAAAATACGCCCCCGCATCCGCCATCTCTCGATATAACTCCCGCAAAAGTTCCGCCGTCAACGGCGCACCGCCCGCGTCAATGCTCACATTCTCCCGCGTCAGTTCCAAAAGGCCCCTCGTCTTGTTCGCCTCACTCGCACTCGCCGCCTTCTGATACGACCCGTTGATAAAACTATGCTCCACATCCCGCGCCACTTTAATCAACTTGTGTTGCAACTGAAACAGCCGCTCATCCCCATACGCCGTCTCCTGCCCCGCCGTATTCAGCCCGCTCATCCGATGCAGATTCGAGAGCGCCACATAGCTCAGATCAATCACTTCTTGATGAATCTGCACCACATTTGTCTCCTGCTCTCGCACCGCATGCGTTGCCACCGGTGCCGTCGCCGAAGCCGCCTCCGAAATCTCCGGCTGATCCGCCGCCGGATAGTCATAAAGCACCGCCGTCGGAAACTCAAAATGATCCGTCTGCCGCCCGCCAGACAGTCCCCCTGTCATGCTGAGCAGCGGCGTCTGCGTCGCGTCCGCCGAAAACAATTCCCCCGCATAGTTCGGCAATGCCCAACTCGTCCCGAGCCCTGTCACTTGATTCGCCATCTTTTTATCTCCTTTTCCATTTTTCGCTATATTAATATTTTTCTAGCCTTGCAGGCCATGTGCTTCGTGTCGCCGAAGGCGATCTGCTTTTGTATCGCCAAACGTAGGAAAAAACAATTCAAGAGAAACCGATTGGTTTCTCTTGAAAATCTCTTCCTTTTTGACTTTGCACCCGTGCGTGTTCTAGTTGCGTGGTTCCGCCCGGCAGAGGGTTGTGTCGCTTTCTGATCGTGCGGTAGGCCGGACGAACGTGCGACGACATATCGGCCCCCATTCCCCTCCTTGGAGGGGTGGCACCCGCAGGGGGTGACGGGTTGGTCCCTCCGCCCATCGTCCCCATAAGCCCCCTACAACAACACAACCCCCGCCAAAGCCGCCTCCTGCTTCACCCGTAGAGCCCCCAACATGTCCCCGGACTCCCGCGCCCGCCGGAGCCGCGCCTCAAACGGCAAAGCCCCCTCCTCCGCGAGGTCCCCAGACTGCCCCGGCAAAGCCCCAACAAACTTCGGCGGCGCCTTCAACACATCAATCTGCCCCCAAATATCCTCCAGCTCCCGCCGGATCCCAGATAAATCTTCCACCGCAAGTCCTCCTCCCAAATCTTTCCTACACTACCAGTTTACCGTGGCCCAACGAACGTGCTGAACAAATGTTACATGGGCACCCCCTCTAATCTCGGCATTTGCCGCTCCCTTGCAGCCTGTTCCGTCGCCTCCCCCGCGAGCCTTTGCATCTCCTTTTCCACATCCCTCGTCCAAGGATGCTGACACAAAATCGTCTCCCGTGACAAAATCGAAGCGCTCCGAACACAATTTTCAATGCTCTCCGCCTCATTAATCAGCACATCCCGATAAAATATCGCCTCTACCTCTGCCGGTTTGAGTCCTGGCATTTCAATCCGGTCAAAATGTGCGCATACGAATCCCATCAGTTCTCGGAATGCTGCTTGGAACTCGATCTCCATTACTCCCGCATCTAAGTCCATATCCGCATACATTGACTGAATCGCCATTTGGTTTGGGCTGCCTGCGAAGGAAATCTCCCGCGTGTCAAAGCCTTTGGCGTTCTCGACCAGCCCTCGCTTTAAGAGCCGCAGCACCGCTTCAAAATTCCCCGCATTTACCTCAAGGCTCAGCGTATCCACGCCCCCGCCGTCAACTCCGTCGCCTCGCACTTTTACCGCCCCGAAGGTGGCTAAATTGCGCCGGAATTCGCCTAAATCTTCTCCGTCAAAGTTCCGGATTACTAGCACTGTGTGGTGCGTATCTTCCCCCATTCGGTCCTGGAAGTCGGATAACATTAGGTTTATTCCGTCTTGTAGGCCCTTTACGCGCCGGATTAGGGGGATTTCTCGGAAACCGGCGCGGAAGGGGATCAGGGGCACCGCCGGCCAGACGCCGTCCCCCTCCGCCGACGAAAAATAGGGCCGAATCCCCCGCTCCATCCGAAACTCGCCCGCACAGTCCACAAAACAACAAATCCCCTCTGGGGAAAAGTGCTCTACTACTGTATCCGCAGGCATTCCGCCGCCCCGCTCCCGCTGATATACCCGCATCGCCCCTTCAAGCTCCGTCTTGGCGTCGTCCGCCCAGAAGGGCCTTAGTTCCCAGGGCGCGATCCGCCGAAACCGCAGCTTTCCATGCCCGTCATAGCAAGGATGCAGCCACCCTATTCCCGCGTTTAGCGCATCTTCCGCGACCAGCCGCAGCTTTCTTTGAAAATCCGGCCCGAACAGGTCTAACAGCGCTTCCGTGAACTCCTTCCGCTCCGTCGTGATTTTTAGCGGCTTCCCGAGCAGATAGCTTACTTTTTGATCCACTATCCGGGCATATTGGTTATCCACCACCCGGCTATTTTGCAGGTGTTTGCACTCCTCTAACCTGCCGCCCGGTCCCACAATCGTCTTCTTCCGGTCTAAAATGTCATGCTTACCTTGATAGTACCGCTCCCCTATGAGCATCTCCCGGCGCCTGTCTGACTCCAGAAACAGACCCAGTTCTTCCTTTAAAATGTCTACCCAATTCGTCCCTAACACCACACTTATCCGCCCCTCTCCCAAACAAAAGAACACCGCAACGGCCCCCGTTGCGGTGTTCTTTCTTGATGTTAGTATCCTACCATGATCCAATTGAACTGGCTGAACTGGTTTTACTGTGTACCTCATTACTCCCATGGCCATTTTCCAAACTTCTTTTTGTAGCAGTCCGCGCATATCTGTCTCCCGGTTGTCGGATCTGCCCACCCCCCGGCAAATCCTAGCGGCGTGCCGCATATATTACACATACCGCATTCACTTCCTTCTGCCTTCAGCTAAATTTTACTAAGCGTTTGAACGGGAAGCATTGGGCAATCAAATCTTCTCCTTTTTTATTGTCGAAAGGTGTAGATTTTGACAAAAGCCCCTGCTTGTCGAACGCACCCAAAAAATTGTATTATTTGACCACACTGCTCTTGCAAATACTTGCATTTTCAAGACCAGTGTGCTAAACTTGTAAACAAAATAGCGGGTATCAAAATCTACACCTTTTGATACCCGCTATTTGTTTTTTCCGCTCCGCGTCTCTCGCAGGCGGCGGTAGAACGTGGCTTGGGTCAAGCCTGTTCGCGCTAACACTTCTTGCAGGCTCAGCTTGCCGCGCTCCCACAGGGACACGAGTTTTGCGAAATCCTGCGGGGGCTTTTTGATCGGGCGGCCAAATTGCACGCCGCGCGCTTTGGCCGCCGCAATGCCCTCCGCCTGGCGTTTGCGGATTGTCTCCCGCTCGCTCTGCGCCACGAAAGACAAAATTTGCAGCACCAAATCGGCAATGAAGGTCCCCATCAAATCCTTGTTTACGCGCGTGTCGAGGAGGGGCATGTCTAGGACGGCGATATCTACGCCTTTTTCTTTGGTCAGCACCCGCCACTGGGTTTGGATTTCTTCATAGTTGCGGCCCAGCCGGTCTATGCTCGTCACATAAACCAAATCCCCCGCCCGCAGCCGCCTCGTCATCTCCCGATACGCCGGGCGCTGAAAATCTTTGCCTGAGAGTTTATCCACAAACACGCAAGCGTCCGGAATCCCAAGCCGCATCAGCGCGTCTGTCTGCCTGTCCTCATTCTGTTCCCCTGTTGACACCCGCACATATCCATACAGTTTCATACGCCCAGCTCCTCCCTGCATAGCAAAGAACACCGCAACATCTCCGTTGCGGTGTTCTTTGTTATACTGCTATCTTATACGGTCCTATCGAACCTTTCGTGGGCGAAGGCCAGCCGCCTCTAATCTTTATACTCCACAATAAACCGCATCAAAATCGTAGCGCATTGGGCGCGGGAGGCCGTGCCGTGCGGCGAGAGCATCGTGGAGGAGGTCCCTGTAATCATGCCTGTATGCACCGCCCAGCGCATATAGCGCTCGGCCCAATCGCTGACGTCTCCCCGGTCTTCGAAGTTTTGCAATTGGAACGATCCCGGAACGCTGGTGCTGCTGCCGATAAACTGCGCATAGCGATAGAGCATGGCGGCAAACTGCTCTCTCGTAATTTGACCGTAGGGATTGAAATATCCGTCCGACCCTAGAATAATTCCATTCTGGTTCGCCCAAATCACGGCATTGCGGTACCACACGGGTGCCCCGGCGGGCACATCGTGGAATACATTCTGGAATGTCACAAAAGGCTCTCCGGCGACCCGCCAGAGAATCGTAGCTACTTCCGCACGCGTGAGGTTTTGCGCGGGGGCAAAGGTGGTGTCTGTCACACCTCGCATCAGGTTTCGCTCATACATGAATTGTACGGCCGCGGCATACCAGACGTTGGGGCTGGAGATATCTGTGAACGGATGCGCTCCCTCTGTCACGGTAAAGCTTACGACAAGGGTCTGGGCCGGGAACGCCTGCGTTACGACACTGCCTGATACCGTAACCGTTGCCGTATGTGTCCCCGCCGGGAGGTTGGCATTGGGCCGGACGGTAAAGCTCTGCGTTGCGTTTGCGAGCAGGCCTGGAATCGTTGTCCGGCTCAGGGTAAAGCGGTTTGCGTTTGCCCCAGACAGCGCAACCGTGAGTTGGCCGATCGCCTCTGTCCCCGTGTTGTGTACGGTTATCGTATGGGCCGCCGGCGGCGTAGCGTAGCCTATCATGGCCGATGGGAATGTGTGATTCCCGGCGGGGGTCAAGGTAATCGGCGCGGCCTCTGTCACTTGAAAGGTCACATTAAATGATCGCGACGCGACGCTTGCACTCGATACCGTAACCGTAGCGGTATGCGTGCCGATCGGAAGGCCGGAATTCGGACGCACCGTGAAGGTTTGCGTCGCGTTTGCGGCGAGGCTCGGAATTGTCGTGCGGCTCAAGGTAAAGCGGTTTGCGTTCGTACCGGACAGCGCGACTGTAAGCTGGCCTGTCGCTCCGCCTCCTGTGTTCTGTACGGTCACAGTATGGGCCGCCGGGGGTGTGGCATATCCATGCCCGGCCGACGGGAAGGTGTGGTTCCCGCTGGGGGTCAGGCTGATCGTAGTGGTGGCGTTTATCACTTGAAACGTCACAGTGAAAGACTGCGACGCGCCATTTGCGCTCGATACCGTAACCGTAGCGGTATGCGTGCCAAGCGGAAGGCCGGAATTGGGACGAACCGTGAACGTTTGCGTCGCGTTTGCGGCGAGGCTCGGAATTGTTGTGCGGCTCAAGGTAAACCGATTGGCGTTCGTACCGGACAGCGCAACCGTAAGTTGGCCTGTCGCCGCGCCGCCCGTGTTCTGTACCGTCACCGTATGTGCCGCCGGAGGTGTGGCGTATCCAAGCCCGGCCGATGGGAACGTATGGTTCCCGCTGGGGCTAAGGCTAATTACGGAGTTGGCATCCGTCACTTGAAAGGTCACTGTAAAAGACTGCGGCGCAAGATTTGCGCCAGATACCGTAACCGTAGCCGTATGCGTGCCAATCGGGATGCCGGAATTCGGACGCACCGTAAAGGTTTGCGTCGTGTTTACCGCAAGGCCTGGAATCGTTGTGCGGCTTAGGGTGAATCGGTTTGCGTTCGTGCCGGACAGCGCGACTGTAAGCTGGCCCGTCGCGGCGGTGCCTGCGTTGCGCACTGTCACCGTATGGGCCGCCGGCGGGGCGCTATAGCCAACATTGGCGCTGGGGAAGGTATGGTTCCCGGAGGGTGTCAGCGTAATGGCGTTCCCTGCTACCACCGTCACTGTCACTTCTCTAAAAATCGTTGTCCCTGCCGCCGTTGCTCTGATCACAGCCGAGCCGGCAGCGCCGGCCGTAACAACTCCGTTTGCGTTCACAGTCGCAACCGTTGTGTTAGAGCTTGTCCAAGTAACCGTTTGATTCGCCCCGCTCGGTGCAACCGTCGCTGTCAAGTTGCGTGTTGCGCCGGTGTTCAGTGAGAAGACGTTGTTCACAATGGAGGGGGTGCTGGTAATCGTAACCCCTGTCGGCGCAGTAACAGGCGGCGCAGTGAGCGGTTGCGTCACTGTCCCGGAAAACAAAATGCCCCCATCCATACTTCCAAACTCATAACTGACGCTGGTCACATTTCCCGCAAGGCCTGTCCATGTAATATTCGGGGAGGCCCATATGCCACCGTTGCTAATATTAAATGGCTGAACAAGACCCCCAGATAGTCCAATCACAACATTTTGAACAGTCAGCGGAGATACGCGCTGTCTCGCTCCTAACTCAATTGTTTGCCCTTGTAATTGCCCCTGAGAGAGTGTGAGGCCACTCAGCGGACTAATATCTCTAATTTGATTGTCTCCCAGATGCAAGCTCGTCAAATTCGTAAGTCCGGAAAGCGCAGAAATGTTGCTAATCCCACTGTCTCTCAAATCTAAGTGGGTCAAATTAATCAATCCTGACAGGGGAGAAAGCGTATTGCTGTGGGCCGCCAAGGACGTCAAGCCGCTTAAATACTGCACTCCTCTCAAGTTGACAGGCCCAAGCATCGTCAAATCGAGCGCGGTAATCGTACTTAATTGTGCCTGTGTCACTTCATCTGTATGATGTACACCTAGCTCATTTGCTATGACAAGGGCTACATTCAGGTCAAAAATAGCCCCAAGCGCCCTTTCTCCCGCAAAGCTCGACAGCGGCGCAAGCTGTTCCTCGCTCTCCGCCGCCCCCGCTACAGGCACAAGCCCAATCAGTAGCAGCACAGCCAACATCAGTGCAATGACACGTCTCGCTCTCCCCAGTCTTCTCATAAAAATTCCCCTTTCTTATGTTCAACTACAGCACAAGTATTTTCTAGGTGTTTTACTCTTGAGAGAAGATTAACATAATCTCCATAATTTTGCAACAATCCTATCACCAGCAAATGTTAAGTTTTTCTTAATCTCCGGCAAGCATAGCCCCTCATCACACGCCCCTTACCCAAACGAAAACCGCGCTCCCGCCAAAACCCCTTCCACCGCGTACCGCATCGCATCCATCAAATGATCCTCGCACCCGGAGTCCGGCTGATTTACCCCACTGCCGGACATCTCATCCCGCTCCCAAACATAAGCCGCAATCTCCCGCACAAAGTTCACGCATTTCGGATGCACAACGATCTCATATTCCTGCAAAGCCTGGATCCCAAACCGCACCGAATCCGGCCCCTTTTTCACGCCCCGGATCTTCGAAATCCCCAGTCGTCGCAGTTCCTCAATACTCTTCGGCTCCGCCGAGTCCGCCCGAATCACCTCTTTCACAATGCCAAGCTCCGAAACCGCCCTCCAAATAGCCGCATTCGTCATCCCCCGCGCATATACCTCATCCCACACATAAACCACTCGGTTCAGCTTATCTACCGCTCCGCAAAACAGGGCTGTCGGATCATTTGTAAACCCAAAATCGAGTCCAAATACCGGTAAAACCCCGTCCCGCCGCAACACCTCCGCCACATCAAAGCGTTCCTGCCGCCACTGCTCAAATACCAGCCCCTCATGCACCCCCCACTCCCCCAGCCCCACCACCTGATAACGCCTGGGATTGCGCCTCTTGATCTCCTCAAACAGTTCCAAATCTCGCTGATCTAGGAACTCATTGATCCGATAATCTACCGTCATGGCCAACACATCTTCCGCATCCGCTCCTTCAAAAAAGCGCCGTTTCAGCCAATGCCGCTCATCCCAGGGATTAAACGTGAGCGTCACTTGTTTGAATAGGCCATTCGGTATCTCTCCCCGAATGGCCTCGTTTAACATATCAAAATCCGCCTCGCGCTGGATTTCAAAGGCCTCTTCCACCCAGAGCCAACAGAGTTGTCCCGCGGATACGGAAATCGAATTGATCTTTATCGGATCATCTAGGCCACGGAAGTAGATCGTCTGGCCTGTCTCCAAGTACACCGCTTCCAATGACGACGTCCGAAACTTCCACTTTTTCTCTACCCCCAACCGCCGGACGGCCCAGCGCAAATCCGCCCAGCAGGAATCTTTTAATGTGCGAAAGACCTTCCGCACCACCAATAGATTCGCCGCTGGATGCCGCATCATATGGATGACAAACCAGAGCGCCGCCGTCTTCGACTTCTTACACCCGCGCGACCCTTTCACCACCCGATACCGCCCCCGAAATCCCCAAAACGCCCCGTATCCCTGTCCTACAATTTCCGATATATCAATCTCCAAGTTTCTCATCTCCTACAAACTCCACTGGTTTCTCTTCCATGCTGTTCTCCCGCTTCTCGAACATCCCATAATGCTTCGCGAGCAGCTCCGCCGCTCTGAGTTGTCCTTTTTCTGTCGATTTTCCTTCCATTACTTCCACCAGAAAGTCTAGCACCTTATCTTGATACACTTTTTCTTTCTTCTGTTTCGGCACACACACCGCTCCTTCCTTATGATCGAACACATCTCTCCAACCCACTCACGCTATCACCTTATCACAGCCGTGCCGAACCGAGTGAACCAGTGAATCAGGCCTATTTAGTGTTTGCCTTTGTTCCCGTACCCCTATATTTTGAGTTGGCTCAAAATATGTTGACAGGTTTTACTCTCCGTGATAAACTGCATTTTACAGGAAATCAACCCAACGCCTGATATCGCAAGGGGGACACCAATATGGGACGCAAAAAAAACTTGACGCAACGCGTCACTATCATCAAAACCGCCTATCAACTTTTCCTGGACCAGGGCTATGAAAATGTCACCACCAAACAAGTGGCGGACGCCTGCGGCATGGCCCATTCCCTCCTCCACTACTACTACCCTACCAAGAGCGACCTCCTCACGGACATCATTAACACCATGATCGCGAAGCTCCACAGCTACATCGCCGCGGAAGGGGTTGACCTTTCAGACAAGCTCTATGTCTACGGCCTGTTCAACCGCCTGTTCTTCGAGTCTGTCGGTATGAACCCCAAACTCCTCGGTATCTATCGGGCCGCCCTCACGGATGGCGAAGTCCTCCGTCGATGGACCAAATTCGCGGTAGACAAACTCGCCCTCCTCCCGGCAGACGCGCCGGAGAAAGCCAGGCTCGCGCCCTACATCCTGGGCGGCAGTATGGGCCAGATTCTCCCGCTCTATGTAGACGGTGAGCTCACCATGGAACTGCGCGAGTGTATCAACCTCTCCCTCGAGGTCTTCTATTCTGTCAACGGCCTCGCCAGAGCCTGGATCCATGCCACCATCGGCTTGATTGATCGGCGGATGACACAGCCTTTTATTCGGACTTTTCTCACGGAATTTGGTGAGATGATGCATAGCTAAATAGGTTCGCCCCCGAAACTCTCGGGGGCGTTGTGTTATTTTCCTTTGCTACAGGGTTATTTCTATTAGGCCTGGCGGACCTGGCGCTTCGTGTCGCCGAAGGCGACCTACTTTTTGCCTTGACAAAAAGTAGGCAAAAAGCAATTCAAGAGAAACCATATGGTTTCTCTTGAAAATCTCTTCCTTTTGACTGTTCACTCGTGCTCGTTCGAGTCGTGTGGTTCCGCCTCGGCCGGCGGAGGGGTGTGTCGCTTTAGGACACGTAACCTGTTGTGCGGTGTGTTGATTGAATGTGCGGCGACATGCCGAACCCGATTCCCCTCCTTGGAGGGGTGGCACCCGCGGGGTGACGGGGTGGCTCCTCACCGCTCATCCCCCACACATTCTAATAGACTTCTAATCTCCCTCCAATCGTCATGATCGCAGCTGTGTGGTATCATAAGCTCATATACAGAGAGGAGTGTTCTTACACTATGCTAGATATTATCTTCCTGCCTTTTCGTCTGCTTATTCTGCCGTTCGAGCTGCTATTTACGCTTTTGTCCGCCTTGTTTCAGATTGTGTTCGCCCTTATCTCCGGCATCGTCGGCATTGTGGTCGGTGTAGTCGGCGGCGTCATCGGCGGCGGGCTCGGCGCGATCGGTTCGGTGGTCGCCACTGTTATCGGCACCACCTTTGGCATCATCGGCAGTATTATCGGGGTCGCCTTCGGCACCATCGGCGCCATCCTTGGCGCGATCGGCGGGCTCATCGCCCTCCTCATCTCGCTCAGCGGCCTCATCCTGTTCTTCCTCCTCATCTATATCATCTGGCGCGCTGTCCGGCGCAACCGATAATTTCGACGGAGTGTGTATATGATAACGATTCTCACAGATCAGGCAACAAATAGCCTGGGGCAAACGCTCTATCAAAAACTCGCAAAAACAGGCCAAAACATCAAGCTCTTTTGCATGGATGATCTGCACGTCGAGCCCTGCTATGCCTGCCGCGGATGCGAAGAGAAGACCTATGGCCGCTGCGTCATCCGCGACGACGCGGATCTGATTCTTCCATGTCTCGTCCGCTCAGAAACCATCATCGTGCTCACATCCATCGTATTCGGCGGATACTCTTTTCCGATCAAGCGCATTGTAGACCGGTTCGCGCTACTTGTAGATCAGCATTATTCTTATCGCAAGGGTGAATTGGTCAAGGGTGCAAAGGAAAGGTTTCCGCGCACGCAGTATTACGTCATCGGCATCCACGACGGGGCGGATCCGGAAGAGGTCCAAGCCTTTCGGCAACTTGTTATGGAGACAATTCAAATTGCCGCATGGGCAGGCAGGTCTTTTGCCTTGTCCCATGACGCTCTGATCCGGAAGGTGGCTGAATCATGAGAAATATTGTCGCAATCAATGTAAGTCCGCGCAAAACGGGGACCAGCGCAATGCTGCTGCAGCGGCTGAAGGATGCATTGGAGCCATGTGAGGATCATGTCCATATTCTTCATCTGTATAGCCATCTGCAAGACATGCGGCCGATTTTTGATGCGGTAGATGCCGCAGATACGATTGTCCTCTCCGGTCCGTGTTATGCAAACACCTATCCCGCTGATACAACAAGGCTCCTTGAGGCATTGGCCGCACGGCCCGATGTGTTTCACGGGCAAAACCTTTATGGTATCATCCAGGGCGGCATGCCTTACGCGCATACGCATGTGAGCGGTTTGAACATGCTCAAGGCCTTCTCCCGCCGAGTAAATCTCCCTTATCAAGGCGGCTTCATTATAGGCGGCGGCGCGATGTTAGATGGGCGGTCTGTGACGAAGCTTCCCAACGGCAAAACCGTCGAACGCCAACTTCTGCTTTTTTCCCAGCATATCCACAGGGGCGAAGCGTCCCCAGATTCTGTTTATGAAGCCTCCATCCTGAAATTGCCCCGCTTCGCCACAAGGCTGCTTGCGCTCTGGATGAACCGGCAAATCGACAAAACCTTTGCCGCAAGGGGTATGGATGCGTATCAGCCCAGTCCTTATTTGGACGATGAAATCTCATAAACAGATAAAAAGCGAGGCGCTTGTGAGCGCCTCGCTTTTTGCGTCATGTCTAGCTCCAACTCACACGTCCCGCGTCTTCCGGCACAAACATATTCTCCAGCCCGCGTGTGGCGTAGATTCGCCCATCGTCCGTCACGAAAACCGCCTCTAGATCTGGCGTTCGATCTACGAATGCCAGTGCATCCGGAAGTCCCATCACAAAGAGCGCTGTTGCCAGCGCGTCTCCTCTGGCTCCGTCCGCGGTTACCGTCGTAACCGATACCAGGCCGCTCCGCGCCGGGCGCCCCGTCTCTGGGTCTAAGATGTGGTGTATCGTTTCCCCCTCCTCGCTCATAAACCGCCGCTCGTAGTTGCCGGAGGTGTTTACCGCGCGATCTCGGACTTCTATGATGCCCAGGCTCCCATGGCCAAAGGGGTCGTTCACCGCAACTCGCCACGGGGCGCCTCCGGGGCGCTCACCCAGCGCGAGGATATCGCCGCCTAGGGAGATGATTGCCGATTCGATCTCTAGGTTTCGTAAAATCAAAACCAAACGGTCCGCCGCGTAGCCCTTCGCAATCGCGCCGAAATCGAGCTCCATCCCTGGCGGGGCTGTTACCGTGAGGCCGTCGATCCGAATTTCCGCTACATCGACCTGTGCCAGCAAATCCGCGATTTCCGCGTCTTCCGGCACGCGATACTCGCCCACCGTAAAGCCCCAGGCTCGTTGCAAGGCATAGAGGCCCGGAGAGAAGGTTCCGTCCGTCTCCTCCCAAAGCGCGATCGCCAGCGTGAGTACTTCCGCCGTTTCGGGTGAAACCAGAACGGCCTTCCCGTCCGCCGCGTTGATCCGGGCGAGGTCACTCTCTGTTCGCGTCACAGAAAACAGCGTTTCCAAGCGGTTGATCTCCGCTGTCGCCTGGCGCAAGGCTTCTTGCGCTTCCTCGCCATAGACCGTGATTGTCATCACTGTATCCATGGCGAATATCGTCGCGCTTTGCGACTCCGGCGGCCTGTTTCCGCACCCGGTGAGCGACGCGATCCATATTAAAAATGCCAACAATATCACAAATTTCTTCATGCGTTCAGTATAGCAAATCCTTGACAATACTACAAGATAAGACTACACTTTAAGGATGAAAACAAAACATTGGATTCTCTTATTTATAGGCTTGGTCCTCGTCGCCCTCCTCGCCCAACTGCTCCTCACCCATTTTCGAAGCGACGGTACCATAGCTACGATCTATCACCAGAACATCCCCCTCAAAACCATAGATCTCGGCCGCGTAGACACGCCTTATACCTTTACCGTTACCGGCGAAGGCGGGGCGGAAAATGTGGTCTTGATTGAGTCCGGTCAAATTTCTATTCAGTCTGCCACTTGTAGGGATCAAATTTGTGTCCACCAAGGCCCTATCAGGGACGGCACCCATCCCATCGTCTGCCTCCCCCACCGCGTGGTGATTCAGATTGACCGCAGGCCGGACGACGCGGCCGACGCTGTGGGAGGATAAGTCTATGCCAATTCGCCGCCTTACTCTCCTTGCGCTCTATACCACTATCGCGCTTACGCTCTTCGTCGCGGAGGCGCAGATTCCTGTTCCGGTGCCTATTCCCGGCGTTAAGCTTGGGCTTTCTAACATCGTCACGCTTGCCGCGCTCCTTTTCCTCGGGCGGAAAGAGGCCGGGCTTATTTTAACCGCCCGCATTTTGCTCGGTGCGCTCTTGATCGGTGTGCCTTCTATGATCCTGTTTTCCGCCGCCGGCGGGCTTTTGGCCTTCCTTGTGATGGCTCCGGCTGTCAAACTGCTGCCACGCGCTCAAATCTGGGTTGTCGGTATCCTCGGGGCTATTGCTCACAACACGGGCCAGCTTCTGATGGCTGTGGTTTACCTCCGCACTACCACTGTTTTGCTCTTTGCTCCGATGCTGCTCCTTTCCGCTATTATCACCGGCTGCATTACGGGGCTTGCCGCCAAACAACTGCTCCGCTATGAAAGCTGGCTTGCACGATAGATTGCCTTTGTTCAGAAAATTTTCTATTAGGGCTTGACAAAGCGGAAAACTTTATGTATCATAACGAATCATAAACGAGGTGTGCTTGTATGAAACAACCATTCTATAACCAAATCGCCGCTATGATGATGTGCTAGAGACGCATGTTTCCGTTTGACTTCAAACTGAAAGATGCGTCTGTGACTCGTTCTTTTCTCGAAAAGAATGAGTTTTTTATTTTTCGAGATACACGCCCCGCAAGCTTATAGGTCATTACCGGTTGCTTCTGAGGCCTTGCGCCCGTCCGTTGCTCCGTTATGAAAAAGATTTGCATAATCAAAGGAGGACTCCACCATGTCAGAGAAAAAATGGCGATTTGAGACCCAACAGATTCACGTCGGACAGGAGATGCCCGACCCCGCAACCGACGCCCGCGCAGTCCCCATCTATCAGACCACTTCTTACGTATTCCCCAGCCCTGAGGCGGCGGCGGCCCGCTTCTCGCTCAGCGAACCTGGCAATATCTATACCCGCATCATGAACCCCACGACTGACGTGCTTGAGAAGCGTATTGCGGCGCTCGAAGGCGGCGCGGCGGCACTTGCTCTCGCCAGCGGGTCTACGGCGACGGCTTACGCGATTCAAAACATCGCCGGGCCGGGGGACCATATTGTCTCCGCAAAGACTCTCTACGGTGGCACTTATAACCTCTTTGCCCACACGTTTCGCACGATGGGGATCACGGTCAGCTTTGTAGACCCCAATGCTCCCGCCAACTTTGAGGCGGCGATTTTGCCGAACACGAAGGCGCTCTTTTTGGAAACCATCGGCAATCCGAACGCTGATCTCGTGGACATTCAGGCCGTGGCGGATATTGCCCACAAGCATGGGTTACCGCTCATCGTGGACAATACCTTTGCTACACCTTATCTGCTGCGTCCTATCGAATACGGGGCCGATATTGTTGTTCATTCCGCTACGAAATTCATGGGCGGGCATGGCACCACCATCGGCGGGGCCATTGTTGACGCGGGCCGGTTTGATTGGGCCGCATCCGGCCGTTTCCCCGGCCTCACGGAGCCGGACCACAGCTATCACGGGGCGCGTTGGACGGAGGCGGCTGGCCCCCTCGCGTTTATCATCAAGGCCCGCGTTACTCTTCTGCGCGATTTGGGCGGATGCATCTCGCCCTTTAACGCCTTCCTGCTTCTGCAAGGCCTTGAGACGCTGTCTTTACGGATGGAGCGGCACATTCAGAATACGCTGAAGGTTATCGAATTCCTTCAGAACCATCCTGGGGTTGAGTGCGTCAACCATCCCTCGATCCCCTCGAACCCGCACCATGCGCTTTATCAGACTTATTTCCCGGATGGCGGGGCGTCTATCTTTACCTTTCAAGTCAAGGGCGGCGCGCCGGAGGCGAAGGCGTTTGCCGAAAAGCTGAAGCTCTTCTCCTTCCTCGCCAATGTGGGTGATGTGAAGTCTCTCGTGATCCATCCCGCCAGCACGACGCATTCGCAGATGAGCGAGGCGGAGCTTCATCAATCCGGGATTGGGCCGAATACAATTCGGCTTTCGATTGGCACGGAGCATATTGCGGATATTCTTGAGGATTTGGCGCAGGCGTTTTAGGGGTTTTGTTTTATCATTGCAGGGGCCGCATATTTATTTGCGGCCCCTGCTTTTTTGCCTTACTGAGGCCATGCGGATATTTTTTGGCCTGCCGGCTCCAGCGTTTCGTTGCGCTGTGGCGCAGGCCTATAACACCGACTGGGAAAGTCGTTTGAAGATATCATCCTGAAATTGCGAACGGGCTTGTGCTCTATGCCTACAGATCGCCGCATTCCACATGCAAGGATCTTGTATGGGGACACCAACCACATCCTTCGTAGAAAAGAAACTGTTTGAGAAGGATGGTAAAATGACCAGCATATTATCTGTTTTTGCACAATGAAACAAGTAGCTCCAACTATCTGCTTGAATCGCGATATTCAGAGGAAGCTTTTCCTCATGGTACTTTTGGGATAAAAAGAGCACACCAAAACAGATGGTGGAGTGAGAGGGCTTTTTAACTCCGCCGTCAACTTTAAGCTACAGATTCTGAATTGCTCACTCCGAGCAACCAGTCCCGCACTTTCCCATAATAACAACGTAAAAACTTGCTGGCAGCGGCGTTTGTATAGATGTAATAATGCTTTTCCTTCATCACGTTTTCTTCGCATGAACTGATAAACGGGATCGTCCTCTGCTTGAAGCAGCCATAGCATGGTTGCCATCGAACGCGAAGCTCAACATGCCAATTATCCCCTTATTGTAGCTTAGGCGAAGAATCGGAACAAAGCGCAGCCGGTTGTTGCCTCGGTTCACCATGTCAAAAAGAATGGGGACTGCCCTCTTGGGCAATCCCCATTTTAAGCCGCGTTGCGTCTGTTGTGAGCGGATGGAGTCTGGGCCCGTTGATGATGGTTTTGTTGGGGATCCCTTGAATATTGTCGTGAATGGCGACGGTATTGTTTTGACTAAGAGGCATCGCATCCTTCGGTTCAGGGATACAAAACGCAAAGCGTGATTATGCTTTTTCAAACGCAGTTGCATAAAATCAAAAGCGTCCGATCGCACAGTGTGCTGAAGCGGACGCTTTATCTTTTTTCAAATAGATTATCAGGTGTCTCGTGTTGTGCTTTGAGCAAATACATGGTATAATCACACATCGACTCAGAGAGCTATTGAGCAAGCAAAATGCCGCCCTCTCCTAGTTGAGAAAACGGCATTCAGTGCAGGTTGGCCTTTTGATTTCAATAGGTTCAGCCCGTTCTGCATTGAGATGCGATGAGGTGTAAGCAACAAAAACCCGCTTCCCATCTTTGGTGGGGCGAATTCCTTTCCAGCCTGTTTTCTCGTTGAATTTTTATAATGCGTAACCGACCGCAAATGGGTGGTCGATCGCCTGTAACGCTAGGGGATTGCCGTCCGCCTGGCGCCACCGCTCGAATTTTTCTTCGGCTTATGCAAAGTATAGCATAGAATCCATGGAAATGCGAGGGTTTTCGCGCTCCAAAGGCTCCTTTGGAAAAGGAGCCTTTCATCTCAACCATCCACCACCCAAGGAGGACCCCGCCCATGCGTATCCTCATTCTCACCGTCACGGCTGGTCACGGCCACAATACCTCAGCTCGCGCTATCGAGGAAAGTTTCCATGCACAGGGTGCAGATGCCGTCGTGCTGGACATGTATAAGCACATCAGCAGTATCCTCTATAACGTGGTAGACAAGGGATATCTTCTCTCTCTGCGTCATTTTCCGCGCCAGTTCGGGCACGCCTATTCTACCGCGGAGCGGCCGATTCCGAGCAAGATTCTCAGTGTGCTCAACAGCAATCGTCTCCTCGCCAGTCTGCTTGCGGGTTTTTTCCGGGATTATAAGCCGGACCTGATCCTTACCACCCACGTCTTTGCCGCGCAGGTGCTGGATGTGCTCAAACAGCAGGGACATCTAGACGTGCCTATTATGGGCGTCATGACGGACTATTGCATCCACCCCTTCTGGGAAGCTGTGCCCTCGGTGGATTATATTGTCACCGCCAATGAGCTTACACATTTTGCGGCGATACGGCGCGGGATAGCCAAGGAGCGGCTTTTGCCGTTTGGCATTCCCGTCTCCGCACGGTTTACCCGCCGGGGGTGCAAGCGGGCGGCCCGGCAAAAATTGGGGCTCCCTGAAGATAAGACCACCCTCCTCCTCATGGGGGGCAGCATGGGGTATGGAGACATGCCGCATAACGTGATCCAGATTGACGCGATGGGGGAAGACTATCAACTTGCATGCATCACCGGTAAAAACGAGCGGCTCGGCAAGGAACTCCGGGAGCTTACGACGAAAAACCCGCTCCATGTCTCCGGCTACACGAACCAAGTGGATGTGTACATGGACGCGGCGGACTGTATTGTGACGAAACCCGGTGGTTTGACCACGACGGAATCGCTCGCGAAGGGTCTGCCTATGATTTTGTCTCACCCTATCCCCGGGCCTGAACTGCGCAATGCGAATTTTCTCACCAACAGCGGGGCGGCTGTTCTTGTGAGTAAGCATTTCCCGATCCAAGACGCGGTCTATGCCGTTCTCGGCCGTCCGGGGCGGCTTGCATTGATGCACCAGGCCATTGCCCACATTGCCCGTCCGCGTGCGGCGGATGAAATCAGCCGCTTCGCTTCGGAACTCGTTCAGCAAGGGATAGGCGTATGACAACACTTCCAAACTTCCTCCTCAACACGCTGGAAACCATAGAAGCGGCAGGACATTCCGCATATCTCGTCGGGGGGCCTGTGCGCGATCTTGTCATGGGCAAAACGCCGGACGATTGGGATATCACCACCAGCGCAACTCCGGAGGCGGTGATGGGACTTTTCCCTAAAACAGTCCCCACCGGCCTCAAACACGGCACGGTAACTGTGCTCATCGACGGCCGTTCCATTGAAGTCACCACCTTTCGCCGGGACGGGGCTTATACGGACCACCGCCATCCAGAGGAGGTCAATTTTGTCACTGATCTCAGGGAAGACCTCTCCCGGCGAGACTTTACCATAAACGCCATGGCACTCAGCCGGACAGGTGAGTTGATCGACTTTTTCGGCGGCCGGGTTGACCTTGCCGCTGGTCTTATTCGCGCTGTCGGTGATCCGCTGATCCGTTTTGAGGAAGATGCTTTGCGCATGTTCCGCGCGTTGCGCTTCTCGGCGCAGTTGGGTTTTTCTATTGATCCGCCTACGCTTTCCGCCATCTGGGCCAAGCGCCATTTGGCGGGCGCGATCTCCGCTGAGCGCGTTCGGACGGAGTTGGAGAAAATCCTGCTCTCCTCAAGGCCGGAGCGTATCGCCGAGGTGTTTTACAATGGACTCCTCGCAGATTTCGCGCCACACCCCATGCCGACCTTGGACAGTCTCGGGCAAGTACCCGCACAAAAGCATCCTCGCTGGGCTTGCTTCACGGCGGTTCTCATGGATTATAGCGCTATCGAGCCTACCGCCTTTCTCCGTTCTCTCCGACTTGACAATAAGACGATCCATGTCGCCGGAACCGCTGCTACACTCGGCCCCAGTCTCCCCGCAGAGCCTATCGCGCTCAAGCATCTGCTTTCTCGCTACGGCGCGGAGGTTCTCACCGTCGCGGCAGAGGTCGCGGTCGCTTATGATCGCTCGGAGCCTGCCAAAGCTCTGGAAAACATCTTCCAGAGCGGTGACTGTTATTCTCTTCAAACGCTCGCCGTCACCGGCGCCGATCTCATCGCTGTCGGGCATCCGCCCGGCCCTGTGCTCGGCGAGTTGCTTGCGACCCTGCTCAATCACGTCATCAGGCACCCGGCGGCCAATCGGCGGAGTGAGTTGCTCCGGTTGGCAAAAACGTATACAGGCAAAGCATAAAGCCCGGACTTCTGTTGGAGGTCCGGGCTTTTCTTTGTCTATTCGCAAACGCTCTAAGCAAGACCAACCGCGAGTAGTATCATGGCGAAAAACACGCCCATCGACGCGCAAATCTCGCGGAATCCCAATTCAAACGCACGCACACGCCGGAGCAGTGCGCTCGTCTTTACAAAGTACTTGTAAATGAGGTATCCCACACCGAGGCTGATGAAGAAGATCAGGACTTTTTCCAGGTAGCCCATGAAGTCTACATACACGGTGGTTTGGAATAGGAACTGGATCGTCTGCACGCCGAGAATCCCTGTCACACAGCAGAGCAGGCCCAGTACGAAGATGGAAAATTGCTGTTCCGGCAAAATTGGGTACTCTTTTTCGGATGGTTTCGGCGCAGATCCAAACAAAATCGTGGCGTATTTGATGAAAACAATGATGGTCCCGAGGCTCATAAATACCATCACCCAACCGATGAGTTCCGGTGCGCCGGCCACCATGAAGTATTTCGAGATGCTCCCGTTGAAAAACGGGGCGCCGGCGATGCCGAGTACGGCCATCAAGGTCGCCGCGCCGATCCAGGGCATGCGGCGGAGCACGCCGCGGATGGCGTAGATGTCTCGTGTTCCGTATACCTTCGTAATCACGCCCGCGCCGAGGAACAAGCAGCCTTTGAACAGCGCGTGGTTGATTACGTGATACAGCCCGCCGACATAGGAGTAAGGGTCTGGGATGTTCAGAGCTACGAAGATCAGGCCTACTTGCGAAATGGTCGAATAGGCCAAGATCAGCTTGATGTCGTTCTGGGACATTGCCATGATGAAGCCAATTATGCCGGTGACTACGCCCATTACGAGGAAAAACTCCGTCGCGGCGACGGCGGCGAATACGTCTTGGAAGCGGATGAACAGATACACGCCGCTTTTGATGTGCAGGCCCGACAGAATCGCCGAAACGGCAGGTGGCGCGGCTGGGGATCCGTGGGCCTTCGGCAGCCAGCTGAAGAGCGGCATCAGCGCGCATTTCAGGGCAACCGCCGTCATGATGAGGGCATAGGGCAGAATTTGGTCTGCTCTGTCTGCCTCGCTGAGCACCTGGGTGATGGTTGCCATATCCAGGGCTCCGGTGAGGCGATAGAGATAGCCGAGGCCAAAGAGGAAGAATTTCATCGCAGTGATGTTGACCAGCAGATAGATCATGCCGTCATACATCGACCTGGTGTCTCGGTTGAACATGATGAGAACCGCTACTACCATAGTGACGACTTCTACGAGGACGAATACGTTAAAAAAGTCCCGCGTGAGGAAGAGGCCAATGAGCGCCCCTTGCCAAATGAATATGAGAAACCAGAACATACTGCCGTCTTTTTCGCGAAAACTATAAATAGATGCGAGCAAAAAGAATATGGCTGTCAGCAATACAAAAACAGCGGCCAGATTATCCGCCCGGAGGTAGATACCCAGGATTCCCCCATAGTTGCCTATGCTCGTGATGATCTCGCCCTGCCGACTGAGGGTGAACAGGTAATATGCCGCGCCCACGAAGCCGGTTTGGATCAAAATCGCAAGTACTCTTCCGCTTTTCGCGGAGGAGAAGAGGTATAACAGCACTGCCGTCAGTACTGGAACGATCACAAAATAGGTAAGCATTTTTATCTACTCCGCACTTTTCTTTTTTACGATTTCCCAATCGGTCGTGTTGTGTTTGCGAAACAGTGTCATCAGCATCGTCAGCGTTACGGCTGTGACGGAGAGGCCGATGATGATGGCCGTAATCATAAGCGCTTGCGGCAGGGGGTCTGCCACATAGTCTGGGTTCATGTTTACCCCGATGGGCGCGAAAAGGCCGCTTCTGAACCCGATGCTGAGGAAAAACATGATGACCGCCATCTCCATAAGGCTCATGAAAACGACAGATTTAATCATGCTTTTGCTTGTAATTAGTCCGAAAAAGGCGATGAAAAACATCGCAATGCAGAACAGTTCTATGATATCGAAATTCATTGTTTACAACCTCTCAATGGCGACGAATCTGTAAAACAGGACGATGAATGTGCAGGCTACCTTCACGCCGATCAGCGCGTTCATGATGAGCAGATAGGTCCCTTGATACAAATCTAAATATGCGGCGGGCACGCGCGCCCAGACTCCCAGGAAAATCGCCGCTACCGCAATCAACGCGGCGACTACAAACACGGCCTTTTCCGCGCGGATGATCTTGTCGATCGAGATGTCGTAGATATTATAGATCATATAGCGGCAGATAAAGAAGCTCGCGATTGCCACGCCGCCTTGGAAGCCGCCGCCCGGGGAGATGTGGCCGTTCATAATCAGGTACACGCCGAAGAGCAGCAGGATGGGCGCGATGATTCGGATGGTGAACACTGCCATGCCGGACCGCTGAATGTCGCTCCGGCGCCCGTCTGCGACGGAGGTCTTGTCAAACCAGGACATATGGGACACCGCTACAACGGTGATAACTAGGATCAGCGCTTCGAATAAGGTGTCGTATACGCGGTAGCCTAGGTAGATCGCGGTTACCGCGTTTTCGCCGCCTACGTCGAAGGCGAAGCGTTCTACATATTGATCTTTCAGGAAGGTGTTGACCGTATTGTCGGGCAGGAAATGGATGAACAGGGCGCATAGAAACACGGTAAAACCGAGGGGCGGCAAGAACTTTTTCAGATGATAGGTCAGCGGTTTTTTGTCTTCCTGCCGGTCGCTTGCTTTTTCCGCTTCATCAATTTGGAGGTTCGTATACTTCTCTACGCAAATCACAAAGAAGATGGTGGCGAAGGTGCTGATGGCGGCTTCGGCCATTGCCACATCCGGCGAACCGAGCAGGAAAAAGCAGATCGCGGTAATGAAAGAAAAGGCGCCGAAATACAAAATGATTCGGATCGCTCTTCTCTCTTTGACGATCAGCAGAGCGGTTAGGATCCAGAAAACGAGCATTGCGTATATCATATCTCACATCTCTACATTCTCAGTGATTATTTTGCATATTTTAAGATTGCTCTGGCGGGTCGTTCACCTCGTGTCCTGATAGATAGGCGGAGCGCGCTACAATGTGGGACACGAGCGGGTTTAAGATCAGCAAGACGACGATGATGAGCATGAGCTTTCCGGAGAAAAAGCTGATCCCATGCCGGAAGGCGAGGCCTACCACCAGGGTCAGCATCCCGACCGCGTCTACCTTGGAAGACACGAGGATGCGGATATAAAAGTTTTGGAATCGGAAGAAGCCCGCAACGCCGAAGAGAGTAAATATTACCCCTGCTATGATGAAGATGTTCCCGATTATCTCAAACACGTTCATCTATGGGTTCCTCCTTTTCTTCCGCTCGGCTAGAAAGAGCGCGATAAAGATAATGCCAATAAAGCCGGATAGTGTATAGATAATCGCAAAGTCGAGCAAGAAGGCGGAGTCATTGATCGACGCAAAAATGAGGATCATGACAATAATTTTTGTGGCAATGAGGTTTTTTCCGAGCAGCCTGTCCCAGATAGACGGGCCCCGGATAATCAGCCAGAGGTAGATGAACGAGCAGGCGAGCATAATCCACAGTACAATCCATAAGAGATCCATTCTATCACCTTCTTATTTCTCGGCTTTTTTCAGCCTTGTTTCAAAGCCGTCTCTAATCGCAGCATTTGCACCCTCTGCTGACGCAGGATCATCCATTGGCCGAAGCCATAGCATGGGCATCTTTTCGGCATTGAAGTCAATCAGCAGCGTACCTGGCGTCAGGTTAATCGAGTCTCCGAGAATCGCTTTGAGCGCCGCGCTTTTTAGGGAGGTTTCTAATTCAATGACGTCTACTCTCGCGCCCTTGATAATCATCCGCATTACCAAAAATCCGTTCAAATACACTTGCCAGATCAGGTAGAACGGATAGAGAATCAGCTTGTGAAAGCTCGCGTCGGTCATTTTATCCAGAGGGAAAAAGCGGTTGGAGAAATACAGACAGCCGATACTGACCACCACGCCTTGCACGATGGTAGCAATACCGATTTCTTCCCTCAGTACGATCCAAACCAGCGTGAGTGCGATCACAACTCCGATTTTTCGAATCGTAATCATACTCTCACCTCCCTCAGTAATTGTGTGTCTTAGAAAAATTGGGAACTGTTAAGGGGACGTTTTTAACGATCAAAACGCCCCCTAGGAGTACCACACGGTGTTCCTGTGAAATATTCAACTGCGCGAACAAGGGTAGATCTTTGTCATGATAGCGACGAAAGCTAGGATTTCAAAGCCCTTAGCGCGCCAGATTCTATCACTAGGAAGCAGTGTTCTTTGGAGCGAAGAAGCATGGGATGATGCAGAATACGATCAGCAGGGTGTTCACCAGGGAGAACCCGAAAGTACCTGCGCGGTCCAGGTTCAGAGCTGTGCCCATGATGAATGCGCCGAACGCGAAAAGGAATACGCAGATTACGAAAATCCAGAGCGTAAACAGGCCGCCTTCTTTTTTCCGTAGAACGCCTTCCGCGAACCATACGCCGAGGAAACGGACGTTGCCGGTGGCCATGGCGTTGTTGATTTCGAGGTGGTACATCTTGCGGAAGAAGCCGCAACCGAAGCCTGCAGACAGACCCATCATGAGGAATGCGACCTGCGTGCTTATGTAGGGTGCGTAAAACGGGTAGAGCGCGACCGGGAGCGCGAAGAGCGACCAGCTGAAGAAGAACTGAATTGTTTTGTGTTTGATTAGATTTTGGTTCATGAACGCGAACAAACAACCGAAGATAAACCCAAAGAACAGTGCGAGGTTCGAAATAAATTGCGGCCAATTGCCAAACGCGGGGTTGAGGCCCATCCAGATCACGTTTCCGGTTTGTGGTGTGACCATCATGCCGAGCTGTGGTGTTTGCAATGCGAGCGCATTTACATATCCCATGATAAAGATCGTCGAACCTGTGATAAATGCGGTGTTAAATATAGCCCGTTTTTCTTGCGCGCTAACTTCCGTACTCATTTCACACATTCCCCTCTCAACTTTGACCAATTTGTTAACTTTGTGAACACTATATCAAGTCCTCCTCCTGTTTGTCAAGAGGGGGCAAGCGAATCAATATTGCTCCAGCGTGGCAAAGCCATAACCCTCGGCTCTCAGCCTGTTGATTAGCTCTGGGAGCGCCTCCGCTGTGGCTTGCTTGTCCGCTGAATCGTGCATCAATATGATTCGTTTGTCCTGTGCGCCGCTCGGGCTCATTGCGTTGGAAATCAAGGCGTTGGGGTCTTTTCCGGCTGAGGAGGGGTCTGTGTCGCCGGTGGAGACGTCCCAGTCGAATACGCGATAGCCTAGTTCCGCTAAGATTTCTTTTCGTTGCGCGATTATGGCGGCGTCCCAGCTCCAGGAGCCGCCGGGGAATCGGAATAGGGTTGTTTTGTGTCCGAAGCGATCCGCCAGCCATGCCGCCGCTTGCGTGATATCTTCTCGGAAGAAGGCCCCGTCATCGGCCGCGTAGAGGCGGGTATAGTCGTGTGAATAGCTGTGATTTCCGATTGCGTGGCCCTCGGCGAGGATGCGTTCGTAGAGGTGGTCTACCTCCTCGTGGGGCAAGACGAAGAATGTGGCTTTTACATCATGTTCTTTTAGCACGTCTAAAATCCGCGCTGTCACTTCTTCAGAGGGGCCGTCGTCTATGGTTAGATATGCAGTCGGTCTGGATGGAACTTCTTGCGCTTTATTTTCGTCATAGTTTGCAAACAGCTGCGCTTGCAGATTTTCCAGTGCTGCCGGCTCTGGCGGGGGTGTTTCGCCTGCCGCATACACTGTGCATAAGAGTACAAAAAGAATCCATTTCATCAAGGTTTCGCCCGCTTTCTTTCATCTAGTACATAGGATGTCTGCTTTCCCGAATTACTACGCCTGTCATATTTTGGGGTTCGGATCATAGACTATCTTTTGAGCTTAGACCTAAAATGCCGATTTTCCTAGTATCTTTCTGTCGATTTTGTTGACGATTGTCACCTTTTCGGGTATACTATTACAGTAGATTGGATATTTTATGGTATATTGTTCGACAAAATGGCTTCCAAACGGGCCGTTTATTGTACCTAAAACTGCCTTTTATGGCGACAAAACGGCCCTGAAACGAACCAAAATGAACTTGTATGAGGCGATTTCCATGAGCAAACGTACCGGTATTTACATACATATCCCCTTTTGTATCAGCAAGTGCGCTTATTGCGATTTTTACTCTTTGCCTGCCGGAGAGGGGTTGATGAAGCGTTATCATCAGGCGCTCACACGACAGTTGGTTGAGGCTGCGCCCTCGCTGGATCGGTATTATGTGGATTCGATCTACTTTGGCGGGGGGACGCCCAGTTATTATGGGGCGGCGCGGATTGTTGATCTTTTCAATACCTTGAAGGATCATTACAAAGTGCTGCTGGACGCTGAGGTTACGATGGAGGTTAATCCTGATTCGATCAGCGATAAGGATTTGCGGATTTTGCGGAAAGCCGGTGTCAATCGGCTCTCGATTGGGGTTCAAACGGCGGATGACGCGCTTGCGAAGAACTTGGGCCGTCGGCATACTTTTCAGCATGTGACGCGGGTGATGGAGCGGGCGCGGAAGGTTGGGTTTCAGAATATTAGTCTCGACCTGATCTATGGCTTGCCCAGCCAGTCGAAGGCGGATTGGGCGGATACGCTCAATCAGATCATCGCGCTTCGGCCTGACCATATTTCTTGCTATGGGCTGCGCATTGAGGAGGGCACGCCGCTCCATGTGTTTCGGGATAGTCCGCTGATTCCGAGTGAGGACGATCAGGCGGATATGTATTTGTTTATGGTTGAAGCGCTCAAAGATGTTGGCTATCGGCAATATGAGGTTTCTAATTTCGCGTTGCCGGATCGGGAGTCGCGGCATAATCTGAAATATTGGAACCGCGAGGAGTATGCCGGGTTTGGTCCTTCGGCGCACTCTTATATTGGGGATATACGGTATAGCTATATCAAGGGCATAGACGAATATCTGGACGCGCTCGAGGGTAACGGGGCGCTTCTCGCTTCTCGGGATGAGATCCCCAGCAGTGAGCAGTCGGTTGAATATCTGATGCTGGGTCTGCGGACGACGAAGGGGATTACGGGGGACGAATACCACGCGATTTATCAGTCTAGCTTTGCTCCGATCGAGGCGCTTTTGTTTGACTATGAGAAACAGGGCTGGGCGCATCGGCTCAACGGGCGTTGGAGTTTGACCCCGCAGGGTTTTCTGCTCTCGAACCAGCTGATCCGCGCCATTTTAGATGCCCGTACGGAAGAGCGGATTACGGTGGGTATGCCCTGGAAACGCAGTGAACACACAGCTTATATTGCCCAGGCGGGCCAGAAATAGATACCCCGATCTGTGGGGGAAGGTGAGAAAATGACTATGACAACTGCAACGAAACCAAAATCCAGAGCCAAACGGATCGTCGTGATCTCCGTGATTGTACTGCTTGTTGTGGCGCTGCTCTCGGGCGGGGCGCTGGCGGCGATCGGGATCTCCGTGTCGAACGGGGAAACGATTTTACCGAACATAACGGTCAACGGGGTGCCTGTCGGCGGGCTGACTGTGAGCCAGGCGGCAGATATTCTGGAGGAGTCTATGGAGATCGCGCGGACGGAGCGCGTTGTCGTGATTGACTTTCCGGGCGCCAGTCCGTTGATTATTACATCGGAAGAGGCGGGGCTCAGCATCAATGGGGAGCAGGCCGCTCGGGTCGCATATCGGTATGGGCGCTCGGGTAATTTCTTTGCGAATGGTTTTGCCTTTCTGCACCGGCAGATTGCGCCGGTGGATATTGATCCGCTTACCCTCTTCCCCGCTGACCGGAATATGATCCGGGCTGTTGTGGCGGAGGCTGTGGCGGAGATGGACCATCTGTCTATGGGCGCTTATGAGGTTGTGGATGACCATCTTGTGGTTGTCAAGGGGCGGCTCGTGGTGCTGTTTGACGCGGACACTTTGGTAGACTTGATTGTGGAGGCCTTTGCGGAGGGGGCACATCAGCCGATTCGCTATGACGCGGATACTGTGGAGCCGGAGCCGATTGACTTAGAGGCGATTCATGAGAGTTTGTTCCAGGTGATGGAGAGCGCGGCGTTTGATCTCGAGACGATGTCTGTGACACAGCACGTTGTCGGCGTTGATTTTGACGTGCAGGACGCGCAGCGGCGGCTCAACGCGGCGCAGCAGGGGCAGGAGGTTTTTATCCCGCTTCTGATTACCCAGCCGGAGTTTACTACGGAATATTTGGAATCAGCGCTGTTCCGGGATATTATCGGATCCTCGACGACGCGGCTGACGCATGACGAGCATCGGAACCACAACATTGTGCTTGCGGGGTCGAAAATTGACGGGTTGATTCTCAATCCGGGGGAGCAGTTTGACTGGGAGACGGTTGTCGGCCACGCGAACGCGGCGAGAGGGTTCCAGCCGGGCGGAGCGTTCCAGGGGACTACGCTGATTTCTGTCATCGGCGGGGGGATTTGCCAGACGTCGTCTACGATTTATCACGCTGTGCTGCACACGGACCTCCGGGTGGATGTTAGAAGCGCGCACACTTTGACTGTCGCCTATCTGCCGCTTGGGATGGACGCGGCGGTGAGTTGGGGCGGGCCTCATTTTTCCTTTACCAACACCTCCCCTTTCCCGATCCGCATTGATATTTGGCGGGATGGGCTTGATTTCAATGTGAATCTTGTCGGGACGCGGACGCATGCCTATACGATTGTGCCGGAGAGTGTGTATATCAACAGCGTCGCCTTTGGCACCACGTATCGGGATGACGCCTCCTTCCCTGCGGGCACATATACGGAGTACTCCCCTGGCCGGATCGGGCATGTGGTGGAGGTGTTCCGGAGGTTCTATGACGCTGACGGGAACTTTATTCGGCGGGAGTTTGAGAATCGCAGCAGTTACTGGGCTACGGCGCGGGTGATGATCCGCGGCACGGGGCTGGGGCCTGGCTATCCTGGGTCTTATCCGGATTCGGATGCGCCGTATGTCCCGTATCACCCGCAGCCTTATTAGAGATCGGCAAGCGCCTGACCGGGAACGGTTGGGCGCTTTTTGGTCTGCGGCTTGACAAACCTCGCGCTTCGTGCTAAAATACATTTTGCATGTGGGGGTATAGCTCAGCTGGGAGAGCGCTTGAATGGCATTCAAGAGGTCAGCAGTTCGATCCTGCTTATCTCCACCATACGGAACAAAGCCTTGAAAACTCTGGTTTTCAAGGCTTTTTGTTCAGAGATACTGACGTTTCCAGCCCATGAACCATGTGACTTGGAGGTGCAAGTCTATGAGTAAGGAAAAGCGCACCCTCGCAAAACCAACGGCTACGCGTGCGGAAACGATCCACCGCAATGAGGTGCGGGGGCGGCTGAAGCTTGCCGCTGTGACTGATATCGCTGAATTGTTTGGCATATTGGGGACGGGTCCGGATGGTTTGAGCGAAGGCTTTGTGGAGGAGTCTCGCGGTAAGTATGGTGATAATACTGTGACGCGCGGCAAGAAAGTGTCGTTGTTGAAACGGCTTGTGGCGGCTTTTGTCAATCCGTTTACCGCGATCTTGTTTGGGTTGGCGATTGTGTCTGTGTTTATGGACATCATTTTGGCGCCGGTTGGGGAGGCTGATCCGACGGCTGTGGTTATCATCGTGACCATGGTGTTTGTCTCTGGGGTATTGCGCTTCGTGCAGGAAACCAGGAGCGGACACGCGGCGGAGAATTTGCTCAAGATGATTAAGACTACGACGAATGTCCGGCGGCGGGAGATGGGGAATCAGGAAATTCCGCTGGAAGATGTGGTCGTGGGGGATATTGTGCATCTGGCGGCGGGCGATATGATTCCGGCTGATATGCGGATTATTCAGGCGAAGGATTTGTTCGTCAGCCAGTCCGCGTTGACTGGGGAGAGCGTGGCGGTGGAGAAAGTTTCCCTGGCTGTGTCGGACGGGCAGGGCGCTTTGACGGAGATGCCGAATTTGGCGTTTATGGGGACCAATGTGATTAGCGGCAGCGCGACGGGCGTGGTCGTCGCTGTGGGCAATGACACTATTTTTGGCGAAATGGCGGAGAGCGTTAGTACGAAGCCGGTGCAGACTAGTTTTGAAAAGGGCGTCAATTCCGTGTCTTGGATTTTGATTCGCTTTATGTTGGTCATGGTGCCGATTGTGCTGTTTGTCAATGGGTTTACCAAGGGGGATTGGATTGAGGCTACCTTATTCGCCCTGTCTGTGGCGGTGGGGTTGACGCCGGAGATGCTGCCGATGATTGTCACGACCTGTCTGGCGAAGGGTGCGGTGGCGATGTCCCGGAAGAAGACGATTATTAAGAACCTGAATTCGATCCAGAATCTTGGGTCGATGGATCTTCTTTGCACGGATAAGACCGGGACATTGACGCAGGACAAGGTGGTGCTGCAGTATCACCTCAACATCCATGGGCAGGAAGATGTGCGTGTGTTGCGCTATGCTTTTTTGAACAGCTACTATCAGACGGGGCTGAAGAATCTGATGGATGTCGCTGTGATTCAGCGGACAGAGGATGAGCAGGCCGCGGAAGCGGAATTGCGCGGGTTGGCGGAGCGATTTACGAAGGTGGATGAGATTCCCTTTGATTTTGAGCGGCGGCGGATGAGTGTGGTCGTTGCGGCCGAGGGTAAGACGCAGATGATTACCAAGGGCGCGGTGGAGGAGATGCTCTCGGTTTGTGGGTTTGTTGAATATGAGGGTCAAGTCCAGCCGTTGACGGATGCGCTGCGGGCGTATATCCTTGCGAAGGTCGATGATTTGAACGAGGATGGCATGCGCGTGATTGCTGTGGCGCAGAAGCGGAATCCTTCGCATGTGGGTGCGTTTTCTGTGGCGGATGAATCGGATATGGTGTTGATGGGGTATCTGGCGTTTTTGGATCCGCCGAAGGAATCGACCGCGGGTGCGATTGCGGCGCTTAAGGCGTATGGCGTGGGTGTGAAAATCTTGACTGGGGACAACGATAAGGTGACGCGCTGTATCTGCCGGCAGGTTGGGCTGCCGGTTGACCGCATTTTGCTCGGTTCGGATTTGGACGCGATGAGCGACACAGAACTCGGCAGGGCGGCGGAAGAGGTGAGCGTGTTTGCCAAGCTGTCTCCCCAGCAGAAGGCGCGGGTGATCGCGGCGCTGCGCGGCAACGGGCATAGCGTTGGGTATATGGGGGACGGGATCAATGACGCGGCGGCGATGAAGGCTTCCGATGTGGGGATTTCGGTAGATACGGCTGTGGACATCGCGAAGGAGTCGGCGGATGTCATTCTGCTGGAAAAAGATTTGATGGTGCTGGAGCAGGGGATCATTGAGGGGCGTAAGATTTACGCTAACATGATTAAGTATATTAAGATGACGGTCAGTTCGAATTTTGGTAACATGTTCTCTGTGTTGGCGGCCAGTGTGTTTTTGCCTTTTTTGCCTATGCTGCCGATTCATTTGATTTTACTGAATTTGATCTATGATTTATCTTGCACGGCGATTCCTTGGGATAATGTGGACAAGGAGTTTCTGACTGTGCCGCGGAAGTGGGATGCTTCTTCGCTCGGGAAATTTATGCTGTGGATCGGGCCGACGAGTTCGGTGTTTGATATTACGACGTATTTATTGCTTTACTTTATTATCGCGCCCGCCGCAGTGGGGGGACTTCTGTTTCATCAGATTACGGATCCCGCGACGGTGGCGCTGTTTATTGCGGTGTTCCACGCGGGGTGGTTTGTGGAGTCTATGTGGACGCAGACGCTTGTGATTCATATGATTCGTACGCCGAAGATCCCGTTTATCCAGAGCCGGGCGTCCGCGCCGCTGACGCTGCTGACGTTTACCGGGATCGCGGTTTTGACGGCGATCCCGTTTACCGGGTTTGGGGCGGCGATCGGGCTTGCGCCGTTGCCGATGGCGTTTTTCCCTTGGCTGGGGCTTACGGTTGTTTTGTATATGGCGCTGGTGACGGTGTTTAAGGGGATTTTTGTTCGGCGGTATGGGGAATTGCTGTAATGGGAAAGGCCTTGAAAACTTTGGTTTTCAAGGCCTCTTTGTTTTATCTGGGCTTCTGCCGTCTTAGGGCTCGTATACGACGTTGGCCGCGAAGTAGTCTAGGCTGACTTGGGCGTGGGTTCCGGGGACGTCGGTTCGCCTTTCCGGGGGTTTTTGCATAGCGGCGTCGCTTGCGCGGAAGTGGAATTTGATCTTTGAGGCGCCTGTTTTTGCGTTTACTCTCGCCTCTTTTGCGGAGCCGCCGGTGGCGATGACGTAGGCATAGCGGTGGCCCATGGAGATGGGCGGCAGGAGGATGCTTCCTTTTTTTGGTTTGATATATACATGCCGGACACCTGGGCTGTTTTGCGCCAGGCTTTTTCCTGTGACTTTCTGCAAGACGCCCTCCCCTGGGACGACGACGTATTGGAGGAAGGTTTCTCTCGTGTATTTGCGGTTTAGGTCCGGTTTTTGGCCGATGGCGGCTTTTAGGGTTTCTTTTGTCAGATTGATGCCGTAGGCTGTCTCGATGAACAGATTCATGGCGCCGCCGGATATTCTGGGGTTGGCTTCGATTAGTTTCCAGTCGTTTTTCAGGCGGCGGAGTTCTAGGTGACAGGGGCCGTTTTGCATGCCGTGGGCCAGTATGATTGCTTCCGCGGATTGTTTGAGGTGCTTATAAAATTCGCTGTCGGTTTCGGGGATGATTTGATAGCCTGTGACGATGAATCTGCCGGAGAATAGGATTTCTTGCCGCACGACGGCCGCGATGTGTACTTCGCCGTCTATGGTGAGGGTTTCTACCAAGTATTGCGGGCCGGTTAGATATTTTTCTACGAGTATTGGGCCGTCTGGGTAGCGTTTCCGGAGGTCTGCGAAGGCGGTTTGGTATTCTTTCGTTGTCGCGGCGGCGTGGACGTCTTTGGAGGCGGAGGAGATAGGGGCTTTTAGGACGAACGGGAGTTCGAGTTTTGGGTCCGCGGGCGGGGTTGTGCCGTCTATCACGTGATAGGATGGTGAATAGGGGGTGCCGCGGAGGGCGTCTCTGGATTTTGATTTGTCCAGCATGATGCTTATGGTCTGTTCGGTGAAGGGTTTTAGGCCGAATTCACGGGAGAGGAGGGCGGCGGTGTGGCAGTGGGGATCGACAAAGCTGACGATGGCTGAGATGGTGAAGCGGTCGCTGTCGATCCGGGCGATGGCGCTTTTGATATCTTTTATGCTCTCGAGGTTACACATGCGCATGGAATGGACATGGGGGAAGTCCATGCGTTTGTCGAAGAAGGATTTTCGGTCGGTGAGCAGGACGGTGTAGTAGTGGAGTTCCGCTGAGGCTTTGATCGCTTCGAAGCTGGAGCCGGATTTGTTGGCGCCGATGAAGATAATGGTTTTCATCTATCGCTCCCCGCTTTCTGCCCGGTTTGCGAGGTACATCGCGTATTGGATGGTGTTTTTGATTACGTTGAGGTTGATATTGGTGAAAGGCGGGTGGCCGGGACGCCAGTTGACTTCGTAGACAAAGATTTTTTGCGCGGCGTCCAGCCCGATGTCGATGCCGAGTTCATTTAATGTTTCGCCGTAGAGTTCTTGTTGGATTTCGTCCATGTGGGCGGCGAGTTGGAGGGCGAATAGTTCGACGTATTTTCGCATCTCATACTCCCCCGCTCCGAATTCCCGTTTGAAAAAGCCGGTGAGGTCGCTGGTGTAGCCGCCTTGGCCGATGTTGCAGACGATGCTGCCGTTTGCGGAGATTCTGGGGTAGATGATGGGGTCTACCCATTTGCCGCCGCGCCCTTTTTGGACGTGGAGGCGCAGATCATAGGGGACGCCTGTTTTGGTGCGGCAGTTGATGTAGGGCTGGATGAGATAGTCTTGTTGTTTTAGTTTGTCTTGGAGGAAAGTTACCGTTTGCTCGGTGTCGCATTTGGTTTCGTTTGCGCCGAGTCGTATCTGGAATGTATCGCCGTCTTTTTGGATGTGGTAGACGTCTGTCCCCTGGTGGCCCCAGGTGGGTTTGAACACTACTTCCGGGTGTTTCTTTAGAAAGGCGAAGAACTGTTTCGGTGAGGAGACTTTTTTGGAGGGCACGAGGTAGCCGGCGTATTGTTTGTGGTTCATCAGGTTGCGGTAGACGGTTTCTTTGCTGCCGATGGAATAGCTGGTGAAGGGGATGGTTTCGTGTAACAAATCGACGGCTTTTTCTTGTTTCTCTCGGGAGAAGCTGTTTGTGTTATAGATCACATCTGGGAAGCGGCTGCGGACGTTTTTCCATTCTCCGTCCGCGTATTGATAGCCGTTGATCTGGCTTTTCTCAAAGTCTACCGCGCCGGGGGAAAAGTAGAGCAGTTCGACTCCTTCCGCTAGGGCGGCCGCGGCGAAGGCATAGGCCCTGTTGAGACAGATGGGGTCTTTTCTGTAGTGCATATAACCTATCAACATATATAACTCCAGCGCTTTGATGCGCGCAATATTTGTAGGGGCGGCGGTTTTGATGCCTCGGATTACCGAGCGGGACATCGCGGACGCCGTCTCCTACGATTAGCTTATGTATGCGGTGGGCGATGGGTGTGGCGGGGAAACTTTGGGGGCGGCGGGGCATAGAGTGGGGTGTTTGGGAGAATAGAGGCCATAGCGGCAGGAGGTGGTTTGTATGGCATGGAATTTGAATGATTTTATAACGCCGGAGTTTTTGGGGACTTTTTCCGGCGTGGTCGCTGTTGTGACGCTTCTGACGCAGGTGGTTAAGCGGTTTGTGACTGGGGTGGATCCGAAGTGGATCGCGCTCGGCTTGGCCTTGGTGATGTCGGCAGTTAAGCAGGTTGAGACGGGGGATTTGCGTACGGGGAGTTTGCTTTTGGCGGGGCTCAACGCCTTTGTCATCGCGGGGGCCGCGATTGGGACGTTTGAGGGATTCAAGGGGCTGGGCAGGCGGCTCGAGTGAATATAAAAAAGGCCCCGGTTTCCTTTTGAGGAAACTGCGGCCCTTTTGATTTAGTAGGATTTTTCATCCGGATTCGGCTCTTCGGCATGGATTACGCGGGTATTGTCGTTTATTTTAGAGCCTTTTGGGGGTCTGGCTACATGCCCGGATGGGTTGGAGGGATCGGAACGCTTCCATTTTGTGGTTCGTTTGGGCATGTTAGGAGTCCTTGCCCTTCTTCTTAAAATCGGACTTCCCTTTTGACTTTGCCGCACGGCGGGCGGTCGGCGTTGTGTCGTTATTTTTTCTTTGTTCATTGCGCGTTTTTGCGTTCGTCATTTCGGGTCACCTCATCGCGGGGAAAATCGTTTATTTGCTGCCTTGGTTTTTCTTGAAGGCGCCTTTGGGCATGTTCTTGCGTTCGTAATGGCGGGTGTCGTCTGTGTTGAAGGCGGGGAGGCCTGTGTCGGTGTTTTGTGTTTGGATTTGTGCCTGGATGTTGGTCTTATCTGACTTTCTTTTGCTCATTGTATCACCCCGTGTTAGGATGCGCGGAAATGAGAACGGCTATTCCTTGCAACATAATCTGGCTTCTCATTGCAAATACTATGGTTCACCACGCAAAAGGAGGCGGCACGATGAGTGACGAGTTAGAGAAGTCGGAACGGATTAAGAAGACGATTGAGTCTACGATTCTCAATGCGATTGAGACGGAGCGGCAGATCAGCGCGATGGACACTTCCAAGCAGAAGAGCGAGTTGATCGCAAAGAATGAGCGGCGGGCGGAGGCGATGCCCGCGATGATTCGGGAGTTTAAGGAAGAAGAGGCGCGGGAAGAATTGGGGCTGGAATAGAAATAGTTGGGGGCTAAAAGCCCCCAACTATTTCTTACTCTGTATGAATCTTACGCCGCGCTGAAACCGCCGTCGTTCTTGTTGCGGATGCGCTGGGCGAAGAAGATACCGCCGATGACGATGAGGCCGACGATGTCGCTAATGAGTTCCGGGTAGATCAGGAACAGGCCTGCGCCGATGGCGAGGAGACGTTCATACCATCGCATCGGGCAGAGGAGATAGCCTGCGAGTCCGGAGGCGAGGCCGACAATGCCGAGGAAGGCGGTGAGTGCGATTTTGAGCATTTCCAGCGGATGGGGGTCACCAATCCAGAGCATCTCGGGGTTGAAGGCGAAAATGAAGGGGACGATGAAGGCCGCGATGGCGAGCCGACTGGCGATGACGGAAGTTTTCAGCGGATCGCCGCCGGAGATGGCGGATGCGGCATAGGCGGTGAGCGCCACGGGCGGTGTGATGTCCGCCAGGATGCCGAAGTAGAACACGAACATATGCGCGGCCAAGAGGGGCAGGCCGAGTTGGACGAGGATGGGGCCTGTTACGACAGCCATGATGACGTATTTCGCGGTGGTCGGCACACCGAGGCCGAGGAGGATAGAGGCGATCATGGTGAAAAGGAGCACGATAAAGAGGCGAATGCCTTCATTTTGGATGCCGTCCGCCATGGAGAGGAGCGAGTTGGCGAAGGTGAGGCCGAGGCCCGTCATGGTGACGACACCGACGATCATACCGGCCATGGCACAGGCGACACCTACGCCGATGACGTTGCGCGCACCATTTTCGAGTGCGCTTACGAAAGCCTTCGGCGTCAAGCGCGTGTCTTTGCTGAACATACTGACTACAATGGCGACCCCGATTGCATACAGCGCCGCGCGCGAGATGGAGTAGCCTTGGAAAATGAAGAACACGATGGAGGCAAGCGGGAGCAGGAGATAGCCCTTCTTGAGGATCAGCGGCAAGAATTTGGGGATTTCGTCTGCCGACATGCCCGAGAGCCCGGTCTTTTTCGCTTCAAAATGTACGGCGGTCATGATGCCGGCAAAATAGAGAGCCGCGGGGATCATGGCGGCCAGGAGTATCTGGCCATAGGGAATCCCTGTGATCTCCACCATGAGGAAGGCAGCCGCGCCCATAACCGGCGGCATGATCTGCCCGCCAGTGGAAGAAGCGGCCTCAACCGCACCGGCAAAATTTTTGTCGTAGCCGATGCGCTTCATGAGAGGAATCGTGAAGGAACCTGTCGCTACGGTATTGGCTACAGAGCTGCCGGTAACGGTGCCTTGCAGAGCGGAGGCAATGACCACCACTTTCGCGGGACCACCCACAGCTCTACCGGCGATGGAATTTGCGATGTCAATGAAAAAGTTTCCAATTTTCGTCTTTTCCAGAAACGCGCCGAAGAGGATGAATAGGAAGATAAAGGTCGAGGCGACGCCGGTTGGAATACCGATGACACCTTCCGTGGTATAAAACAGATAAGTGAAAATCCGCTCTACGCGAAAGCCCGCGTGGCCGAATATGCCGGGAATCCAGTACCCGAAGTAGGCGTAGGCAAGGAAGGCTCCGACGACGATCATGATGGGCAGACCCATCACCCGGTAGCAGGCAATGAAGAGGATGACGATTCCAATGACGGCTACAATGAAGTCCATCTGGGTATAGGTCGCCATTTGGCCTGCGATGGCGCGGAAGTTAACTACATAATAGAAGAACGCGCCGGCGCCGGCGAATGCAAGCACCACATCGTACCAGGGGATATAGTTGACCTTCTCTTTGGCGCGCTTTCCTGCGGGATAGAGTATAAAGCTGTAGAAGAGGAGCAGGCCCACGAAGGACGCGCGGTGGATTTGCGTGGGTTGCAGCCAAAAGGTGTTGAGCGCGAGTACGACCAGCGTAAATGCGACGCAAAGCCAACGCATGATCTCCCGCGGCACACCGGAAAAGGTGCGTAGGCTCGATTCTTTTTCCGCCTCGGCCATGATCCGCTTAGCTTCCGCCTTGCTGATCGCTTCAAATTGTTCTTGTTGATCCCGGTTTGTCATGATAGGAATCCCCCCTGGTTATGTTGTGCGCTGTCTCTGCCAGAGATTCAGCTCTTGCACCGAAAAACGCAGTGATTGGCCCGCCTCGTCTAGACTTAGGAGCGGGACCTCACTGCCTCCGATGTGTAAGGTCAAATCGGTCGCGTGGGCGATGAGGTAGTGCAGATTGTCGATTACGCGGTCTAAGCCTTCGATGCGCATGCCGCCTTCGGGCAGGTGAATCAGGGTTTGGCCTGGTTCCAACTCCGTCGGGACGCCGGCGCCGAAGGCCTCGAACTCGAAGGCGACGAGCACGATGCGGCTGTCTCTGATCTCATAGATCTCCGCCACCGGGCTTTGGTTGACTGAGTGGATGTAGACAATGGAGAAGGTTTCACCGTCTGGTGCGGGGTGTGCGAATCGGACTCTGCCGTTGTCGGCGTTTTGCAGGACGAGGTAGGGCGTGCGCAGGCAAAATATGATAAACGTGACCGCGGTGAGCGCGGCCAAAGCCGCGCCCACCAGCAGAAAACGATTTCGCTTATTTGACATGAGCTAAACTGTCCTTATGACAGAGCGCCGATCTCGCGGAAGAACCGCTCTGCGCCGGGGTGGAAGGGTACGCTGACGGACTGGACAGCGTTTTCGGGGCTGATGTATGCGCCGCGCGCGTGGCCTTGTGCGACTTCGTTCGAACGCTCGATCAGGGTGCGCACGATGTTATAGGCGATGTCGTCGTCCATGTCGGTGGAGGCGATCAGTGTGGCTTGCACGGCGACTGTGACGACGGGAGCGGTGATCCAGGTGTAGTCGCTCGAGTCTACCACGACGCGGACGTAGAAGGGATAGTCTGCGATGAGGTTGGCGATGACTGCGTCGTCCAGGCTGAGCAGACGGAGGTCACGGCCGGTGGCCAGTTCGTTGATGGCGGTGTTGGGTGTCGCCGCGGTGACGAAGAAGGCGTCGATTGTGCCGTCGCGCAGGGCGTCTGCGGATTGGCCGAAGTTTAGGTTGAACTCGTTGATGTCGTTCATCGTGAGGCCGTGGGCGGCGAGTACTTGGGTGGCGTTGGCGTTTACGCCAGAGCCGATGTCGCCGACCGATACGCGGCGGCCTGCCAGTTCATAGACGCTGTAGATGCCGGAATTTGCTTCTACGACGATCTGGATGGTTTCGGGATAGAGGGTCATCAGGGTCGCGAGGTTGGTAACCGGGGCTGTTGCGGACCAGATGGAGGTGCCGGTGAAGGCGTAGTACATGACATCGTTCTGGGCGAGGGCGATGTGGGCGTCTCCTCTGCCGATCTGTTGGATATTGTCTGCCGAGGCGCCGGAGGCGTTGACTGTGATTTGCATGTCTGTATGGTTATTGAGTACGCCAGCCATCGCGCCGCCGAGGGGGTAATAGGTACCTGCGGTTCCGCCGGTTGCCATGATGAGGCGGGTCTGTGTTCCGCCGCCGTTGCCGCATGCGCCAAGGATCAGGACTGCGACGAGTACAAGTGCGAGAGCTGCCATCAGTTTCTTTTTCATTGTGATCTTCTCCTTTAAACAATGTTCTTGAAGCATACTATAATACAGCTCACTCGAAAATGCAAGTACTTTTTTAAAAAATTGCAAAAATTTTTTATTTCGTTCCGAAAAACTCAATTTTGGATCCAAAAAATGACGCCAGAAACGAGTTCACCCCCATAAGCAAAGGCGAAACTGCCCTTACTTATGGGGGTTCTTGCGCACTCTTTGTGAAACATGGACAGAAGCGGAGTTTCTGCGTATGGCCTGCTATCTCAGGCCGTTGACAATCTCGCTGAAGGATTCCATGGACATATCGCGCCAGACAGTGAAGCGGTTTAGGTGAAAGGGGGCGGAATCTCTGGTGACGTAGCCGTCTACTACGGTGAAGGCCATGGTGATTCCCGCTTCTTGCAACGCGGCGATAATGGTGTCGTTATACTGCCCCAGGGGATAGGCGAAGGCGGTGTGGTTGTCGAGAAAGTCAAAGCTGCGCCGTGTGTCTGCTACGATGGCCGCGTGGGTTGCGCGGTACATGATGGTGCGGTCTTCGCCGGGGGCAAAGTCGTGCATGGCGTGGCTGTGGCTGGCGAATTCGAATACGTCTGTCGTTCTCCACATGGTGTGGGCGGCGGTCCAGGTGAGGGCGGCGTGGTCCATGGCGGGCTGATAGTCTCCGAGATATTCGATCCATTCGGTTATCATAAATACCGTGGCTCTATGGCCGAAGTGTTGGAGGATGGGGTAGGCGTAGACAAAGTTGGAGTAGTAGCCGTCGTCGAAGTGGATAAGGACGCTGTTGGGCGGGAGGGGTGTGTCGTGGTAGAGGAAGGCTTCCAGTTCGGCGTGGGTTAGGGTGTGGAAGTTGTTGTCGTAGAGGTATTGCATTTGCCGCTCGAAGTTTTCCGTGCTGATGGTCCATGCGTTATCTTGCATGGTTTGATTGTCCGCGTCTGGCAGGATGTGGTGGTATAGTAATACGGGGACGCGGAGTGCCTCCCCTTCCGCGAAAACGGCAACTGCTGGGGGTTGCGTGGTGCTGCCCAGAGAGCAGCCGCTTGTTGAGCCGATGAACAGGAGGGCGAGTAGTAAGGAGATGAACATTTTTGCTTTCCTCATGTGATCTCTTCTTTCTTTAGGATGGGTTCCTTCAAAAGCGCACGGGCGCACACTGTGCGCCCCTATTAGGATAAATAGGGCGGGGGCTTATGCTCCCCGCCCTATATGATTTTTATTAGCCTTGGCGATAGACGCGGCCCGGTTCGATGGTGCCGTAGCGTTCCATGAGGAGGTCGGTGACGGTTACGAAGGTGAAGCCGTCCGCCAGGAGCAGGTCGATGGCTTGGATGGCGGCGTCTATGGTGGTTGGGTAAATGTCGTGCATGAGGATGATGTCGCCGGTGCGGATGCGGATGCCGGTGTGGTCGACGAAATGGCGCATGATGGCGTTGACGTTTCTCGTCTCCCAATCTCTGGTATCAACCGACCAGAGGATGATGGGCCAGCCGAACTCCGCCGAGATGGCCTGCACGGTCGAATTCTGCGCGCCGTAGGGCGGGCGCAGGAGGGTCGGCGTGACGCCGGTTACTTTGCGGATGATATCGCGACTCATGGTGAGTTCGGTTCGGATTCTGTCTGCGCCGGCACGGGAGAGGTCTGTGTGATTATAGGCGTGGGAGGCAATTTCGTGGCCTTCGTTGACCATACGGATCGCGAGTTCCGGGTTGGAGGCCACGAGCGGACCCAGGACGAAGAAGGTCGCGGGGACGTCTCGTTCGTAGAGCGCGTCGAGCAGGCGGCGGGTGTGTGCGGGGTGCGGGCCGTCGTCGAAGGTGATTGCGATGAGGCGTTCGCCGGGCTGGCCGGCGGAGCGCAAATAGATCCAGCGGGGGCCGTCCCAGGTGGCGATTTGGAACCAGCTTCTGTCTTGTTGGAGGACGTGGACTACTTGCGGCTGCAATCTGCCGCGTTCGGTTCCGCCCGGTTTGTCGTATAGGGCGACTTCTCTGTCTACATAGCGCATGTTGTCTCGCACGTAGATCCAGCGATCTCCGGCGGGGGTGCTGATGAGGCCCCAGCCGTCGTCTCTGAGTTGGGTGATTTCTACGATCTGCGGGGGGAGGGTTTCTTGCCTTGGGGCTCTGAAATCTGGGGTTAAATATGTAAGGAAGGACCAGGCCATGTGGTGTTGGATCGGCCTTGGGGGCTCGGGCCGCCATTGGACCCAGTTTTCGCCGAGCCAGGTGCCGACGCGGAGCCAGTTCCCTTCCTGTTGCAAGACCCTTGCCATCTGTGGGGCGATGGCTGCGACGGGGGCACCGTCTCTGGCGTCGTGGAGGAGGGTTCCGCTGGGGAGGAAGCGGCGGTTGTCTCTCAGGTAGACCCACCAGTTGTTTCCGTCGTGATTGCGCATGCGGGCCCAGCCGGTTCCGTTGCGATAGGTTACCTCGATCGTTTGGGCGTTGAAGGAGCCCATGATCTCTGACCGGAAATCTGGGGCGGCGTGGACTACAAAGTCCCATGGCATCTGGTGCCTGTCTTTGCCTTCCGGCACGGTGAATCCGCTTAGGGTTTGGATGAGAAGCAACACCACAAGAAGTAGTGCTCCGATCCGCAGTGTCTTCTTCAGAAACGCCACCCCCGTTCAATACTATACTGGAAGAAATTATAGCAGTTCAACAAGGTTTCGTCAAGATTCTCCTGCGTTTTACACACACTGACAAAAACCTGCCGCACGGCAATTACGCCGCGCGGCAGGTTTTTTTATGTTTTGATCCGGTTCTACAGGTTGTGCTCTTTTACGAAGGCGTCGATCACATCGTTGAGGTCGGGTCTGCCGATCTCTTGGAGAGCGTAGGTTACCCGTGTGCTCGGCTGCTCCATTTTGACGATTCTGGCCAGGTCGATCGGGGTGGCGACGATGATCGCGTCGCAGGGGGTGTTTTTGATGGTGGCTTCGAGGTCTTTGATCTGTTGCTCACCGTAGCCCATGGCGGGCAGGACTGCGCCGATGTCTGGGTAGATTTCAAAGGTTTCGGCGAGTTTGCCGACGGCGTAGGGGCGCGGGTCGATGATCTCAGCGGCTCCGAAACGGTGGGCGGCGACGACGCCTGCGCCGATCTTCATGTTGCCGTGGGTGAGGGTTGGGCCGTCTTCGATGACGAGGACGCGCTTGCCTTTGATGAGTTCGGGCGCGTCTGCCTTGATGGTGGAGGCCGCGTCGATGACAGTTGCGTCGGGGTTGAGTTTGGTCACATTGTGGCGGACGGTTTGGATGTTTGCGAAGTCCGCGCTGTCGATCTTGTTGATGACGACGACATCGGCGATGCGCAGGGTGACTTCGCCGGGGTAGTAGCTGCACTCATGGCCGGGGCGGTGCGGGTCTACTACGGTGACCATGAGATCTGGCTCGTAGAAGGGGAAGTCGTTGTTGCCGCCGTCCCAGAGGATGACGTCACAGCCGGCGGGGTCGTTTTCTACTTGATTGAGGATATCCTGATAATCTACGCCCGCATAGATGACGTTGCCGCGGGTGATGTGGGGTTCGTATTCTTCCATCTCTTCGATGGTGCAATTGTGTTTTTTCAGGTCGTCCAGGGAGGCGAAGCGTTGGACTCTTTGCTCGTTCAGGTCGCCGTATGGCATGGGATGGCGCACGGCGATGACTTTGAGGCCTCTCTCTTTGAGGATCTCGGAGATTTTTGTGGTGGTCTGGCTTTTGCCGCAGCCGGTGCGGATCGCGCCGACGGCGATGACGGGTTTTTTACTTTTCAGCATGGTTTGTTTCGGGCCGAGCAGGATGAACCCGGCACCGGCGGCGTTGACTCTTGCGCCGACACCCATGACATGGGCATAGTTTACGTCGCTATAGGAGAAGACGCAGGCGTCTGCTCCGTATTTTCCGATGATGGCTTCCAGTTCCTCTTCCGCGTAGATGGGGATGCCGTTGGGATAGAGGTCTCCGGCGAGTTCTTTGGGGTAGGTGCGGTCTGCGATGTCCGGAATTTGCGCGGCGGTGAACGCGACCACTTCGTAGTTTGCGTTGCCTCTGAAATAGGTGTTGAAATTGTGGAAGTCTCTGCCTGCGGCGCCGATGATGATGATTTTCTTCATTGTGATCCCCTTCCTTGGTATACATATGACTGTATTATTATACAACATGGGACGATGTCTCGCAAGACTTTGTTTGAGTTGTTTCATACTATTTTCTTTGTTATTTTCTTATGAGCCTACAGCTCACTGCGCTCGTTTCGCCGAGGGCGACCTACTTTTTGCTTCGCCAAAAAGTAGGCAAAAAGGCGATTCAAGAGAAGCCGAATGGTTTCTCTTGAAAATCTCTTCCTTTTGACTTGTATGCACAGCAAAACAGAACATCACAGCTTCCGCCTCGCCCGGTGGAAGGGGGTGCCATGCGAAAAAATCACCGCACATTCGTCTCGTGCAACGAGCATTGCGAGCCGCAGGCTCATAAAATAGAACTACATAGCAAAGAATAGCAACGACCTCCTTTGGAAAGCATAAGCCAAAAAGAGGAGCGTGACGACACATGACACAACCCTTCATCGGCATGGGCAAAGCCCCAGACGGCATCGACCTACCGCTTGGTTTCTCTATGGGCCTCTCTATGCACCCAAGGGCCGCCGAAACCTTTGGTAAAATGAGCACAGACGAGAAATGGGCCGCTATCCGTTATGTCCAGTCCGGCACTTCCGGCGAAGAGGCCAAGCGCCGGATCGAAGGCGCGATCCGGCAGATGGAGATCGGCCAAACGAGGCTTTCCTAACAGAAAATCCCCCGCCGATTGGCGGGGGATTTCTTGCCTAGTGGACTGGTATAATTGTCAAATCCGCCGCCGAGATGCCGAGTTCGCTGATGACGGCCTCGGTGATCCGGGCGACTTCCACGTCACTCAATCCCGTGGGGCCTGCGCTGGCGATGACGCTGACACCCTCATTGCGGATGAAGACCACGACTTGCGCGAAATCTTTGGCCATCAGAATGTTCTCCAACTGCGCTTCTTGGAGGGCAAAGGTCGCCATGGCGGTAATGGCGGAAAAGGCGCTGTCTATCTCCTGTTGGGAGGCCGTGCCGATGGCGGCGGCTTCTTGGAGGAGCGTGGTGGCGCTGTCTCTCGCCTGTTCCCGGGTCAGACGCGCCGAGTCGAAATAGCTGATGGCTGCGGCACTGAGCGCGGGGCCGGGTTGTTCTCCGAAGAAGAGACTTTCTGTGTCTTGGCTTTCGTTATTTTGCTGCTGATTTTCCCGCTCCTGCCCAACGGCGTCTTCGATTGTTCGGTCGCCCGGCAGATTCTCCGTCGCGACTGGTGTGTTCGCGGCGAGGTCTTGGCCTCTGTTGTAGGACCAGTTTAAGTAGACCGCCACCGCCACGAACAAGAGCACTGTGAGTATCACTGCATTGCGTTTGAACACTTTCATACCTTTCATCCTCCTAGTCATTTCTGTCCTCCTCGATCACACGCATGGGCGTTACCGTAATTCGATCTGTTCCGAGGCCCGTGAGGGCCGCTACGGCTTGGGTGAGTTGCAGTCTTACCGTGGCGTTGTGCGCTCCCTCACTCACGATCAGGGCACCTTGGAACTCCGGATAGCGGTAGCGGAGCGTCACCTCAGACTGGGTGCCCGCGCCCGTGGAGATGGTGACGGTCGCCCGCCGGCCTGATTGGTCTTCATCCACAGCCACCTCCTGTTCCAATGAAGTTCTGAGACTTAGCATGACGATCACTTCTCCCGCGCCCTCGATTTGCGAGAGCGCGTAGGCCAGACGTGCTTCCTTTTCCTCCAGAGAGAAGGCCAGCGGGTGCTCTGCCGGCGTTTGTGGCGGGGCCGCCGCAGTCGGAGCCGTCCCGCCGCCGAAGGGCCAGATGAGGATCACCACGCCGAGAAGGAGCACGAGGCATACATACTTGTTCTTCTCGATCACTTTGAGAAACTTGGTCACATCCACAGGCGATCTTGCTTTTTTCTCATTCATTCGTTTCGCTCCAGTACTGTCGTTCGACTGGGATCCCGAAAGTCCCGGTCAAAAATTCGGATAGTGCGCTCTGTTGGCTCTGTGTGTGAGGTCCGGAAATCCAGATTCGGTGGGGGTAGAGCCAACCGTCTGAGCCCCTGGCTGTGGCCACCTCAATGTCCAGGCCGACTAGTCCCAAAGATTCGGCTTTGTCCAATATATATGCCTCGCTCCGCTCCCTTATGATTAGACTTGAGAGCCTTTCTTGTTCAACCTCCCATTCCGCCGTCCGCGTCTCGAGAGAACTCTCAAATCCAGCGATATTTTGGGAGAAGGCCGCGTAATCAAACTCTACGATGGGCGCGATAAGGGCAATTATAGTCCCGAGGCCTGCCACCAGTCCCACCACGGCGCGGGGACGGCCCTTCGGTGTCAGCGTCATGGCAATGGCGGCAAGGAAAGCCGCGCCGGTGAGCCCGAGCACCCAGATACGGATTAGTTCGGTCATGTGCGAGCCACCCGCCTTTCTTTTATCTTGATGATCCCCCACCCGATGACGGGGATCATCTCTATCTAATTACCAGCCTCATCATCGAGATAATCGAGAAAAATAGCATCATCGCCCCCGCCCCCACGAGGCCCATAATCATACCGAAGGCGGTGCCGAGGTCGCTGATGAGGCCGCCGGTGCGTTTATCGGTTACAGCGCTGGATAGGCCGGCGGCGGCTTTGAACATAAGGTAGTGTGCGCCCAGTTGGAGGATGGGGATCAGGCAGACGGCGAGGATCACGAGCAGTCCGACCACGCCGATTCCGTTTCGCACCAGCATAGCGCCCGCCAACACAGTCTCAGCGGCGTCCGCCACGATACCGCCGACCACGGGCAGGGCCATGGAAATAGTAGTCTTCGCCACGCGGGTAGTTACCACATCGGCGGACCCGGAGACGACGCCGGTGATGGTGAGGTAGCCCACGAAGGAGATCATTATGGCAGTGATGAGTACGCCTGTCACCCATTTAATCAGGTTCGCAGCGCCTCGCAGACCATCTCCGCCGAGCGCGGCGCTACCGATTACAGCGGCGATATAGGCATAGATGAGCGGCAGGATCACGCGGGCGGATAGGGTGATGAGGATGTCGAAGAAAAGAATCGTCCCCGCATATTTCACCGCCGCCGAGGTGAGGGCGCCTCCGGCGGTCGAGGCCGCGGCCAGGGCGGGGAACAGGGACTTTGAGAAGATTTCGAGTTCTCTAAGCGTATTCATTCCGAGGCCGATGAACGCGCCGGATGAACCGATCGCCACGCTCGCGATGGCTAGAACGCCCACGAGGGGCACATAGTTCGTCGCGCCGTCGCCCGAGCTCTCGTAGAGGGATCCGACAAGCCCCGTGAGGAGGGCGATGACCATCACGAGCGCAGCGCTACGGGCCGACTCGCGGAATACGCTGCCCAGCTGGCCCAACAGATTTTGCAGGAGATTCTGAAGCGCGCTGTCAAAGCTTGTCCCGAGGCCAAGGTCTGTGCCATCGAGCAAATCTCTGGCTCCATCGGGGACGGCGGCTTCCAACTCGTTGATCCCGACGGCTTCGGGTTGCCAGTTGGCGGGGGTCCACTCGTCCACCGCAGAGGCAGAGGTATGGAGGCAGATGAGCAGCAGGAACACGATCAGGAGCCGTCTCATAAAAGCCCTCCGATCATCTGGAACACGGTTTGCATGAGCGGGAGGGCGATATAGAGCGCGGCGACCGTCCCGGCCAGTTCCACCGCGGAGGCGATGGCGCTCTGACCCGCGTCTTTGCAGATGTCTGACGCGAGGCGGGTGATGATCGCGATTCCCACAGTTCGCAGGAGTGGGCTGAGGAGTGCGGGGGACAGCCCCGCAGCATCGTGCAGCGCTTCCAGAAAGTCCACAATGGCGCTGACGAGTTCCATGCCTAGACCTACCATCAGCAGTGTGACGGCGAGGGCCAATACGAGTCCCATCTCGGGGCTATTTTTCCGGATCACCAGGCAGAGCACGGAGCCTACGAGGCCGAGGATCACAGCGCGAATTACGAGGTCCATCGCTAAAACCCGAATAGTTGGCGGATCAGCTCGAAGAGATTGTAAATCTCCTGTACGATAATCACCAGCACCACAACGAGCCCGGCGATGGTGGTCATCAGCGCTTGGTCATCCCGCCCGGCGCGGGTGAGCAAGGAGTTCAATACGGCGACAAGGATTCCAACCGCCGCGATGCGAAAAATGAGATCGACATTTATCATTGGTATGATTCACCTGCCCTTTGTTGTCTGTTGTGTTGGAGTGCGTTGCGAAACCAGCGGGCGCCCCTACAATAGAATAATCACCACGAACACGCCGACGGAGATTCCCAATACCGCGTGGACGCGTCCGCCTTTTGCGCGCTCGTCTTCGGCACGGCGGAGATAGGTTTCAAGGCGTCGCTGTGCGTAGACGAAGGCGTCTCTCTGCTGCTCGGTGTCATACCGCCCGAGAGAACGGCCGAGGTCGATTAGGGTTTGCCGCTCTTCCTCCGTCAGTTCCAGTTCACTCGTGCGTTCTACGGCGGTTTTCCAGATGAGATAGAAACTCCGCATCCCGATTGTTGCGAGTTCTGCGGATACTCGTTGAAAGAACCGGCTGATCGGCGGGTCGGATTCGCGGCACTGTTGTTCGATGAGCTCCGGGAGCGGCGTGAGTCGGTCGCAAATCTCACTCTTCATCGTCTCAAGCGCGGCGATGAGCCCACTGAGCGTCCGGACGCGGGCGACCATGCGCCACATACTGGAGAGGCCGATGAGGGCTGTGGCGCCGATAATCAAAATCGCCCCGACAGCGCTCAACATAGGGCGCCCCCCAACTCCTTCACGGTATAAGCCCGTCCGCTCCCTGCGCCGCTGATGAGCACGAGGCGTGTGAAAAGCCCTTTGCGGACCATGCGGCGGTAGAGGGGTTTCTTCAACAAATCTTCCCATTTGTGTCCGTGGGCGGTGGCGAGGAGGGTCACGCCGCAGTTTGCCGCGCTCTCCAGGGCTGCCGTGTCTGCGGCGGCGGTAATTTCGTCCATGGCGATGACCTCGGGATTCATGGCTTTGAGCAGCATCAGCACAGCCTTGTCCTTGGGGCATCCGGCAATGATATCCGTCCGGCTGCCGAGGTCCATTTGGGGGATGCCGTCTCGCATGGCCGCGAGTTCACCGCGTTCGTCCGCCACGGCAACGCGCCGCCCACCGTCGGACCATTGGCGGATGATATCGCGGAGCACGGTCGTCTTCCCGCCGCCCGGTGGGGAAAGAATCAGGGTGGAATGCAGGACACCCCGCTCCTTGAGCTGGGGCAGGATACCGTCCGCCACGCCGGGGATTTCTTTGGTGATGCGGATCGCGGCGGAGCCCAGATGGGCGAAACCCGTCACCTCCCCTTCTCGGGCGGCAACCTGTCCACCCAGACCGATGCGACAGCCGCCGCGCGCGGTTATGTAGCCGTGCCGCAGACTATCCCTGACCGCGTGGGCTGAGGCGGCGGAGGCAATCTCTAATACGGCAGTGAGTTCCTTCACCGTGACCGGGGCGCTCGCGAAGGGTCGCTCCCCTTCAGGGAGCACGATGGCGGGCACATGCCCAATGCGCAGGCGAAATTCCTCGGCCTTGGCCTTGTCCATCTCGTCAATGAGCCGGGCGGGGCCACGGAGATGGTAAGGCAAAAGTTCGACGGCTTCATCGTAGCGGTTGATTAATGGGATGACTTTGTCCATTTGGAATCACCTCTTTTGTTGATGGTTTATTCTATTTTCCTTTGGACAAGGATATGACAGGTTGCTTTCTATATTTTTTATGAGCCTGCGGCTCGCAATGCTCGTTGCGCTGAGGCACCCTGCTTTTTGCGTTGGCAAGAAATAGGCAAAAAGGCGATTTTGGGGGTGTTTCCCCCTAAAAACCCCGTTTTGACTTTTGGTTTGTGGGCGTTTGGGTCTTGTGGTTCCGCCTGCCGGCGGAAAACATGCGCTCTGGTCTGCTCGCCTCAGTGAAACGCGCGCAGCGAGCCGCAGGCCATAAAAATTAACATAATAGAATATCTATCAAAATTGCCTTGCAAAGAATTTCATGCTATACTGCAAAGAGCGATAGCCCCACGACAGGAGGGACGCCAGTGGAACCAACACAAACCACCCCGTCAAAATGGAACAAACAACTCCTGGAAGAGCTTATGAGAACCATGATGCTCTCTCGGAAATTTGAAGAAAAAATAGAGCAGATGTTCGCCGAAGGCCTCGTCCACGGCACAACGCACCTCGGCATTGGCGAAGAAGCCGCCGCAGTTGGCACTGTCCTCGCGGCAAGACCGGAAGACTATCTGCTCGCAACCCATAGAGGTCACCAACCGGTGTTGGCAAAAGGCGTAGATGTCAATGCCATGATGGCGGAAATCCTCGGCAAGCAAAGCGGCATCTGCAAAGGCAAAGGCGGCTCCATGCACATCGCAGATATCGACAAAGGGGTCCTCGGCTCAAACGGGGTCCTCGGCTCAAACGCGCCCATCGCCTGCGGAGCCGGACTAACGATTCGCCGAAAAGGGGAGGACAAAATTGTCCTCTGCTTCTTCGGAGACGGCGCCGCCAACCTCGGCGCGATCCACGAGGCGATGAATCTCGCCGCCGTCTGGAATCTGCCTGTCCTCTTCATCCTAGTCAACAACGGCTACGGCGTCTCAACCCACATCTCCAAAGCCAGCCGTGATACAGATCTTGCCAAACGCGCCTATCCCTTCGGCATCCCGGTCAAAACCATAGACGGCAACGACATACTCGCCGTATACGAAACCGTGAGAGAAGCCCGAGACTATGTCGCCCAAAGCGGCCCCATGCTCATCGTGCAAAACACCTACCGCATCTCCGGCCACTCCAAATCAGACCAAAACCGCTACCGTTCCAAAGAAGAAATCGACGCATGGCGCGAAAAATGCCCCATCTTACGATTCAAGGCATACCTACTCGAACAAGACCGATTCACCGAAGAAGCGATAGACCAAATGGACGCAGAAACCACCGCCCAAATCGAAGCGGCGGCGGAATACGGCATCAATAGCCCCTTGCCATCCCTAGACACCATCCTGGATGACGTCTACGCTTAGGAGGTACCGAGATATGGCAATCAGAGAAATCCGCTACGCCGAGGCCATCAAAGAGGCCATGTGCGAAGAAATGCACCGCGACCCAGACGTATTCTTCCTTGGGGAAGACATCGGCGTCTACGGCGGCGCCTTCGGTGTCTCCACCGGAATGCTCGAAGAATTCGGCCCACACCGCGTGATAGACACCCCCATTTCCGAAAACGGCTTCGTAGGCGCGGCGATCGGCGCCGCGATCACCGGGAGTCGCCCCATCGTAGAACTCATGTTCTCCGATTTCATGGCCGTCTGCTTCGACCAACTCCTCAACCAAGCCCCCAAAATGCGCTACATGTTCGGCGGCAAAGTCAAAGTGCCGCTCGTCCTCCGCACCCCCTCCGGCGGGGGGACTGGAGCCGCGGCCCAACACTCGCAAAGTTTGGAGACAATCTACGCCCACATCCCCGGCCTCAAAGTCGTCATCCCCTCCACCCCTTACGACGCAAAGGGCCTTCTCAAAACCGCCATCCGGGACGACAACCCCGTTATCTTCCTCGAACAGAAACGTCTCTACCAGACAAAAGGCGAAGTCCCGGCAGAAGACTATACCATCCCCTTCGGCAAAGCCGATATCAAACGCCCCGGCACAGACTGCACGATCATCACCTATGGCAGAATGGTAGAACTCTCCTTAGAAGCGGCGGAGCCCCTCGCAAAAGACGGAATCAACGTAGAGGTAATTGATCTTCGCACCCTCTTACCCCTAGACACGGAGGCTCTGATCCAATCCGTGCAAAAAACAGGCCGTTGCGTTGTTGTCCACGAAGCAGTAAAATTCGCCGGCTTCGGCGGCGAACTGGCGGCGACGGTCAACGAAAGCGAAGCATTCTACAGCCTCAAATCCCCCATCAAACGCCTCGGCGCAATCAGCGCCCCCATCCCCTTCAGCCCTGAACTGGAAGAACACACCTTCCCCACAACCGACAGCATCGTCGCGGCAGTGCGAGAGACGATGAAATAGCCCGCAGTGGACAGCACGATGACGAAAACCACCGCATATTCAATCGCACCCACAGCACAAAAATGTGTACGCCCGAAAGCGACATGAATCTCCGCTGGCAGGCGGAATCACACACCCTAAGTGCACACGAGTATAAAGTCAAGAGGAAGAGATTTTCAAGAGAAACCGAATGGTTTCTCTTGAATTGTTTTTGCCTACTTTTGCCAACGCAAAAAGTAGATTGTCCTCGACGACAGGCCCGCTTGGTCTAAGAGAAATATCTCTATCGCCATAGGCACCGCAGAAAAATAAAAAATTCTCTATTGACACATGCATCATACTCGTGCTATAGTTAATCACACAAGTAACTAACTAGCTAACAAACTAAGCTACAGCAAGGAGGTCGCGATGAAGATTAACTTCGAAGACGAACGCCCGATCTTCCTCCAGATCGCGGAAGGGATTGAAGATGGTATATTAGTGGGCGCATATGAAGAGGAGGGGCAAGTCCCCTCGACGACGGAGATCTCCATGACCTATAAGATCAACCCGGCGACGGCGCTCAAGGGGATTAGTCGCCTTGTAGAGGAGGGTATCCTCTACAAGCGAAGGGGTCTGGGGATGTTTGTAAGTACAGGGGCCATCGCGGTAGTGAGAGCGAAACGCAAGGCCGCGTTTTCCAAGCAGTATGTCGCGCCGCTGACAAGAGAGGCCAGACGGCTCGGTCTAACCTCGGGGGAAACAGTGGAGCTAATTGAAAGGAGTTTCCGAGATGAATAAGATTGAACTTAAAGGTGTATCCAAAACGTTCGGACAGGTCGAGGCGAGCAAAAATGTGAGCCTGACTTTTGAACAAGGCAAGATTTACGGTCTGCTGGGCCGTAACGGGGCGGGCAAGAGCACGCTCCTCAATATGATTACGAGCCGCGTGTTCCCGGACGCTGGGGAAATCCTGGTGGAAGGCGAATCTGTGATCGAGTGTGACCGAGCAATGGGCAAGATTTATCTCATGGGCGAGGCGAACTATTATCCGGAGGGCATGAGAATCCGTAAGGCCTTCGAGTGCGCCGCCATGTTCTATCCGAATTTCGATCTCGCCAACGCGAATATGCTGGCGGAGAGGTTTGGGCTGAACACGAAGAAGAAGTTCAAAGAACTCTCCACCGGCATGACCACGATGGCCCGGCTCTCCATCGCCCTCTCCACGGGCGCGCCTTACATCTTCCTCGACGAGCCAGTGCTCGGATTGGACGCGGTACACAGAGATTTGTTCTATCGACTTCTCGTCGAGCAGTTTGAGCGGCATCCGGCTTGTTATGTGATCTCGACGCACTTGATCGAAGAGGTCGCGGGGTTGATTGAAGAGGTGTATATCATCAGCAAGGGCGAATTGCTGCTCCATGAGTCGACCGAACGGCTCCTTGCGCGGGGCTATACCGTCACTGGGTCGTCCGAAGCGGTGGATACGTTTATTGAAGACCATCCCTGCATCGGGCAGGACCAGTTGGGCGGCATGAAGTCGGCCTATATCATGGAGGCGCTGGAGATCAGTCAAGTGCCGGAGACGCTGACCGTCTCGAAGCTAAATCTGCAACAACTCTTCGTGCAGCTCACGAAGGAATAGGGGGATTGTGTGATGTTATTGAGAAAACCTGTTTTGGAGTACTACCTGTATCTCACGATGAAGGCGATCGGGTGGATCGTGCTGATTTATACCGGCATCTTTCTGCTCTCGGCAATCAGCTCGATCATTTTTATGAGCAATGTCAATATCGGCACAATCAATGTGAACGGGAGCGAAGGCGGCACCACGTTTAGCGGCATCGAGGGCATGTTTGCCTTTGCGTTTCTGATTATCTGCGCGTCTGACTTTAAGCAAGAACTCCATTTCATGTTCCAGCATGGCGTGTCTCGCCGCTCGTCTTATTTCGGGATGCTCGGAACGATCGTAATCGCCAGTGCGGCCAGCGCTTTGATTGTCTTCCTTGCCGCGATCGTGTTCGATGTGATTGCATCTCTACTCAGAGCTCCGATCGTGACCTACACGATCTTCGATACGGCTTATGCCGGATGGCGCTCCACTACGAATGCGGCGGTCGGCACTCTCGTGAATATTCTCTTCTACTGGGCACTGCTTGTCATGGCTGGCTCCATTGGGTATTTCTTCTCCATCGTGTTCAATCGGCTTGAAAAGTTCGGCAGGACAATTCTAATCGGTTTGGGTATTGCATTCGTGATCTCTCTGCCGCTCCTGAACAATCTCTCCAATGGTCGTCTCGCACAGTTCGGCCTTTGGCTTTGGGGCGTGTTCATCGGGCAGGGTGAGACAGCGAACCCGTTCAACGCAATGGGCGTATTCCTCGCCTTCGCTGTACTTGCGCTCATCCCGAGCTGGGTCTTGATCCGGCGGATTAAGTTGAAGAAGTAGGGGTGGAGCGTGTATAATACTCCTTGACACGCAGAAACGCGAGAGAGGTAAACCCAAATGGATATGCTCATCCGTCAAATGCAGCCCGGCGATGTCTGGGCCATGCGCAAACTCGCCAGAAAGTCTTTTGGATTTCCCGAAGGTCTGTTCATGCTCTTCATCCGACCCAAGACGGCTTTGGTCGCCGTTGTGGACGAGAAAATCGTGGGCGGATTTATCTACAAAATCAGCCACAACGGCGGGAAAAAGATGGGCTTTGTCAGCCTCTTCTTCTCAGACCCTGACTTTCACGGACATGGGATCGGCAAGCGGATGGCGGAAGAAGGTATCCGCCATCTGTGGGACGTAGAGGGCTGCGACGCGCTGGTGACCTATGTCAGAGATGACAACGTCGCTTCTTGGAGCGCGTTTGAGCGGCAGGGGTTTGTGAATGCCTCATTTCCAGCGGTGACGAAGTTGGTCGGGGCGTTTGGAATGGCGAAGCTGTATGTTGAGATGGCCTATGCTTTCTCCATCGGCCACGACTTTTACATCGCACTGCCGGACGAGGCGACGACGCGGCAATATGAGAAGAAGAGAAACTCAGGGGTACAGCTTGCCGCTTATTTGGTAATCCAACTCCTGCTTGCGCTCCCCTTTTTCCTCGCCAGCAACGCACCGATTGCGCTCCTGAAGGGTCTTTCTGTTTTGCTCCTAGGCGGCGTTTTGGCGGGCTATGTCGGTACTTTGTTTTCGCGGCGAGCGTGGCACTTTCGCTTGACTACGGGCGGCGCGTTTCTCTGTTTGATTTTGGGCGGTGTGAATAGGTGGTTCATCCCCATCATTGCAAGCTGGTATCCGGATCAGTATGAGAACACACCTCGATTCCGGCGGGACTTGGCGGTTGTGTCGATTGCGGGATGGCTGTTTCTCCTTTCTTTCGCGGCACTTCGGTTCTTTATACCGAATCCTGCGCTGTTTCTGGTCTACGCCTCCATCTTCGCTTCCGTCCTTTTGATTTTCCGATGCGTACCGGCCTCGATCGGTGCGCTTGGCGGCGAGCGGGTGTTTAACTGGAGCAAGGTTGTGTGGGCGTTCCAGACGGCGAGTTCGATCTTGGTAGTTTTTGTACTGTAAGTACGGCGCATCCCCCGCCGAGGCGGGGGATGCGTATGTCCGGGAGCGTTAGCCCCTTCCGTGAAGTAGTGACAAATGTCACTACTCGGCGTCCTTGATTCCCGTTATACTTGAGACAGTCAAAGAAACGAAGAATTGAGGGAATTGAAATGAAGGGTTTTAACGCTTACCAACTCAAGTGGATCGCCATGATCGGCATGATGCTGCACCACGCACTTTATCCGTTTCAGGATGTCCTGCCACTGGGGTTATTGATCCCCATGTATGCGGCAGGAGGTTTGGCCTTCCCGATCTTGGGCTATTTTGTCGTCGAGGGATATAAGCACACTTCCAATTTGAAGCTATACATATTGAGACTTTTCATTTTCGGAACGATCTCTATTCCCTTCTACATGCTGACTTTGGGTGTGTTCCGATTCAACATCATGTTCGCGATTATTGTGAGCTTGCTGCTTTTGGTTCTGTATGACAAACTCAAGAGCAAGTTGATCTTTGGGGCGGCATTTGTACTGGTTTCGATTCCCATGCTCCTGCTGTTTGACTGGCTTTTCTTTGGACCGATTGTGGTTCTGCTGTATTATACGATCAAAAACGAGACTGCGAGACGCCTGGTACCCGGGGCTGTCGCCGCGGTGCTGTGGTTGGCGCTTTCCGCCTTTGCCATGTGGGGCCTGATCCAAGTGACCCCATATCTCTACGCGGACGGACCGATGATGACGGCGGAGTTTGCCCGTGCGCAGAGAGACATGATCTACTCTATGATGGGCAATACGAATGTTGTAATCTCGTCTTTGTTCTTCCCGCTTGTCTGCGTGATCGCCGCAATTCTGGTTAAAAACTACAATGGCGAGCGAGGCAAGCAATCGAAGTGGCTGTTCTACGCGTTCTATCCGCTGCACCTGGCGATCATCGCTATCGTCGCCCTGATTACTGGGTTTGCAGATTTCAGTGTGTTCGGATTCTAGGAAAATAGAGAAAAAATAAGGAAGGCAGATTTTATTCCATGCTTAAATTAAATGCTTATCAACTCAAGTGGGTTGCGATTATCGGAATGCTCTTAAGCCACATGGTGGCTACCTGGTGGGGGATTTTGCCGGAGGTCTTGCGGTTTCCGTTCTGGTTGGCCGGCGGGTTCACCTTCCCCATCATGGGTTTCTTCGTTGCGGAGGGCTATCGTCATACTTCCAACTTGAAAAACTATATCTTGCGCGTGTTTCTGGTTGGACTAATTGCTATGCCGTTTCATATCTTGGCCCTCACCATCCCTATTGGGGGCGGCAATCTAACGGGGTACCCTTTCCTCAACATTATGTTCAGCATCGTTTTGGGCCTACTGGTGTTGGTTGTGTATGATAAAATGAAGAGCCGTGTGCTGTTTTGGCTCTTGTACATTGTTGTGATTGTCCCGATTTCGTTCGCGTTCTTTGAGTGGTATTTTGTCGGCGTTACGATGATACTGATGTACCATATCATTCGCAACGAAACCGCACGGCGTGTTGTTCCGTCCTTATTTGCGGCTGTGTGTTTCCTTTTGCTCGCCCTCTTGAGCAGAGACTCTACGGCATCCTTGCACGCGGCTATGGAGGCGGGATTTGATGTCGGCTCTTGGGCGGGCGCGTTGGTTGGAAAACCGGAGTTTTCTGATATTATGCTGATTTTTCCGGTTGGCATCATCTTAGCTGGCCTGTTGCTCAAAGGTTATACTGGCGAGCGCGGCAAACCGATGAAGTGGTTGTTCTATGCGTTTTATCCGCTGCATTTTGTGTTATTGGTGACCGTCGGCTGGGTGTTTGGGCTCGTTGATCCCAGCGTGCTTTGGTCGTGGTTCTAGGGGCATAGAAAAATAAGATAAGAGGTAATGAAATTGAAGGGTTTGAATGCGTATCAATTAAAATGGATTGCGATTATCGGCATGGCGCTCAGCCATATGGTGTATGCGTGGCACGAGATTTTGCCGCTCTGGCTCATGATTCCGCTGGCGGCTTCGGGCGGCCTCACCTTCCCTATCATGGGATATTTTGTGGTAGAGGGTTATAAGCACACTTCGAATTTGAAGAAGTATTTCCTCCGGCTCCTTGTGTTCGGGCTTATCGCGTCGCTCTTTTATCCTTTGGTGTTCCGGGCGTTGCAGTTCAACATCATGTTCAGCATTATGCTCTGTTTGGTCATGTTCCTCGTGTACGACAAACTAAACGGACGATTCTGGTTCTGGTTGATTTTCCCGCTCTTCCTTGTGGCGGCGCTGTTTATGGACTGGTGGATTTTCGGGCCGATTATGCTTCTCTTGTACTATTTGATCCGCACGGAGAGCACGAGACGTGTGGTACCTGCCCTTGTGGGCGGCGGGCTGTTCGTCCTGTTTGCCCTGTGGGGACTGTTCCAAGTCCGGGCGCTATACGCTATACCCGGCGGAGCAGAAATTGCAGCAGAACTGCTCGGCACGATGGGTTCTATGGACTTCATGATCTCTTCCATCTTCATGATCTTCGGGGTCCTTGCCGCGGCCTATATGCTCAAACACTATAACGGCGAACGCGGCAAGTCGGCGAAATGGCTGTTCTATGTGGCCTATCCCCTGCACCTTGCGATTTTGGGCGGCATTGCCTTGGCCTTGGGACTGGTGGATTTGAGCGTGTACTCGAACTTATTTGGCTTTTTCACTATAGGATAGACCTCAATAAAGAAGGGCCGGTGCAATCGCACCGGCCCTTCTTTATTTCTGCGATTCTACTTAGTCTCTCGCCATACGCTGGTAGCTTTCCAGGCGCTCTTTGGCGTTTTGCTCCGCATGATCGAGGAGCACTTTCGCCTGCTCGGGGAAGCTCCAGGTCATGGAGGCGTAGCGGGTTTCTTCCATGAGGAAGCTTTGGAAGTCTGCGGTGGGCTCTTTCGAGTCTAGGATGAAGGGGTTGAGGCCCTGCTCCTTGCGTCTCGGGTCGAAGCGGTAGAGGTGCCAATAACCCGCCTCGACGGCTTTCTTGGTGTGATCGAGGCTGCCAGCCATGCCGCACTTCATGCCGTGCTCAATGCAAGGCGAGTAGGCGATGATGATGGACGGGCCCGGATAGCTCTCCGCCTCTTGGAAGGCCTTGAGGGTCTGCGCGGGGTCCGCGCCGACGGCGATTTGTGCGACGTAGACATAGCCATAACTCATGGCCATCATGCCGAGGTCTTTTTTCTTCACGCGCTTACCCGCGCCGGCAAATTTCGCGATCGCGCCGGTCGAGGTGGCTTTGGAGGCTTGGCCGCCAGTGTTGGAATACACTTCGGTGTCCATAATGAGCATGTTGATATTGTCACCGGAGGCGATGACGTGGTCTAGGCCGCCGAAGCCGATATCGTAGGCCCAGCCGTCTCCACCGAAGGCCCAATAGGATTTGGGCGGCAGATAGTCTTTGTTCTGCTGGACGTATGCTTTGAGTTCTTTCTGTTCCTCTGTCGTCGGTGCAAAGGCTTCGACAGCGGCGAGCAGGTTTTCGCTGTATACGCGCGAATCGGTGTTTGCGCCGGCGTGCTCCAGCCATTCAGCGGCTTCTTTGGTGGCCATGCCGAGCGCCGCCATCTCCGCTACTTTTTCTTTCAGAGATTGTTTGACCTTCTCCGCGCCGAGCAGCATGCCGTAGGCGTATTCGGCGTTGTCTTCGAAGAGAGACATCGCCCAGGCCGGGCCGTGGCCTCTCTCGTTTTTGCTGTAAGGGACAGACGGAGTGCTGCCGCCGTAAGCCGAGGAGCAACCCGAGGCGTTTGCGACATACATACTGTCTCCGAAAAGTTGGGTCGCGAGTTTGATGTAAGGAGTCTCACCGCAGCCTGCGCAGGCGCCTGAGAATTCGAACAGCGGTTTTGCGAATTGGCTTTCTTTTACGTTCTCCGGTTTCTTGCCAAGCTTAAACTCGGGGAGCGCGACGCCGAAGTCCCAGTTTTCGCGCTGATCGAGCTGTGTCTCCAGTGGGCGCATTTCGAGCGACACGTTTTTGTTCTTGGTCGGGCAGACGTTCACGCAGACTTCGCAGCCTGTGCAGTCCATCGGGGAGACTTGGAGGCGATAGCTATATTGCTCCAGGCCTTTGCCGATGGCTTTTTTCGTCTCGAACCCAGCGGGAGCGGTTGCCAGTTGCGCCTCGGTGAGCAGATAAGGACGCAGGACCGCATGCGGACAGACCATGGCGCAGAGGTTGCACTGCACGCAATTGTCCTTATGCCAACAGGGCACTTCTACGGCGACGCCTCTCTTCTCATAGGCGCTGGTGCCGCAGGGGAAGGTGCCGTCTTCGATATCGTTGAAGCCGCTGACTGGGATCTCGTTGCCTTCGAGGCGGTTCATGCGGTCGACGATGTTTTTGATGAACTCAGGACGGTTATTCGCCGCCGGGGACGCGACTTCGATCGTCGCCCAACTCTCGGGTACTGTAACTTCCCACAGGCCGCTGATACCGCGATCAATGGAGTCGAGGTTCATTTGGATAACCTCTTCGCCGCGTTTGAAATAAGTTTCTTTGATGGCCGTTCTCATGCCCGCAAGCGCAGTGTCGAGCGGGATAATGTCGGCGAGTTTGAAGAACGCGGCTTGCAGGACTGTATTGATACGTCCGCCGAGGCCAAGGTCGCGGGCGATTTCTACAGCGTCGATGGCGTAGAATTTCGCCTTCTTTTCCGCCAATGCTTTCTTTACATGGGCAGGCAGATGCGCTTCCATCTCCTCTTGGTTCCACTTACAGTTGAGCAGGAAGGTCCCGCCCGGAGCGAGATCTTTGAGGATGTTGTAGAGGTTCAGATAAGTAGCCTGATGGCAGGCGATAAATCCGGCGCGGTTGACCAGATAGGTGGAGCGGATCGGTTCGTTCGAGAAACGCAGATGTGACTGCGTCACGCCGCCGGACTTTTTGGAGTCGTAGACGAAGTAGGCCTGGGTGTACATATCTGTCTCATCGCCGACGATGGAGACGGTGTTTTTATTCGCGCCAACTGTGCCGTCCGAGCCCATGCCCCAGATTTTGCAGCTGATGCTCTTCTCGGTCGAGAAGTCCAGCGTGGGGATCGTCAGGGAGAGGTGGGTGACATCGTCGTTGATGCCGACGGTGAAGTTATTGCGGGGATTCTCGCTCATCAAATGATCGTAGATGGCGAGGACGTGCGCGGGAGACATCTCTTTCGAGGCCAGACCGTAGCGTCCGCCGATGATGAGCGGCGCGTTTTCTTTACCATAGAATACCGTGCAGATATCTTGGAACATCGGCTCGCCCAGCGCGCCCGGCTCCTTGGTGCGGTCCAGCGCGGCGATGCGCTTTACGGTTTTCGGCAGTACCTTCAGGAAGTAGTCCGCAGCAAAGGGGCGATAGAGGCGCACCACGACAACGCCGACCTTCTTGCCCTCTTTGACCAGGTGATCGACGGTTTCACAAATGGTCTGGGTGGAGGAGCCCATCGCGACAACGACATGCTCAGCTTCGGGATGGCCGTAGTAGTTAAACGGCTGATAGTCCCGACCGGTCAGTTTGTTGATTTCTTTCATATAGTCCGCTACGATCCCGGGTACGGCGTCGTAGAATAGGTTACACGCCTCGCGGCCTTGGAAGTAGATGTCCGGATTTTGGGTGGTACCGCGAATGGTGGGATGCTCGGGGTTCAGCGCGCGTGCTCTGAACGCGTGGACCGCGTCCATGTCTACCAGTTTGCCGAGATCGTCATAGTTGAGGACATCAATTTTTTGGAGTTCATGGGAGGTGCGGAAGCCGTCAAAGAAGTGCAGGAAAGGCACTCGGCCGCGAATGGCGCTCAGATGTGCGACTGCACCGAGATCCATGACCTCTTGCGGACTACCGGAGGCCAGCATAGCAAAGCCCGTCTGCCGGCAGGCGAGGACATCGGAATGGTCGCCGAAGATGGAGAGGCCATGTACAGAGAGAGCGCGGGCGCTCACGTGGATCACACCGGGAAGGAGTTCGCCGGAGATTTTGTACATGTTGGGTATCTTAAGCAAAAGACCCTGCGAAGCGGTGAAGGTTGTGGTGAGGGCACCGGCGGCGAGGGAACCGTGCACAACGCCTGCCGCACCCGCCTCCGACTGCATCTCCACGAGTTTTACCGTGTTACCGAAGATGTTTTTTCTCCCAGCGACCGACCACGCATCTACGTACTCCGCCATTTGCGACGAGGGTGTAATCGGATAGATACCGGCCACCTCCGTGAACGCATACGATACATGCGAAGCGGCGGTGTTTCCATCCATGACTGCTTTGACTGCCTTTGACATTACGTCTCCTCCTAATTGGTTGCATTTATATGATTGAATTTCTCCGAAATTCTGTGACAACTCTTTGCGCTAAGCGTTTTCGCGCTCCCTGTTGAGATGCTGTTTCATCCCGTCCATAATGCGTTTGATATGTCGCCGCATATGAAGCGCGGCGAGTTCCGCATCCCTCTCCTTGATATATCGCAGGAGTAAGGCGTGATCTTCCACGCCAATTTTAGGTCCTAAGGTGTAGCGGATCCGTTTGTGCTGTTCGATGAACAGATTGGTCCAAAGTTCGCTGATTCGGATGACGAAGAAATTTCTGGTGCCTTTCGCAATGATATGGTGGAATTCAGAATCGGCCTGATAGAACATCTCCAGAGAATCTTGATGTTCGACCATGTGTCTGTAGTTTTCTTCCAACAACTCGATCTCGGCATCTGTGCAACGGTTGATGAACATTGTGATATTGCCCACTTCGAAATTTAGACGGAATTCCATAATATTGAAGAAGTCTTCTTCCGAAATCGAAGCCACGGGCAAAAGCGCCCAGGTCAGAGTATGGATATCGACGCCTTCGACATAGGTCCCCGAGCCCTGCACTTTACGGAGTACAGACATTGCGGAGAGCTTTTGGATCGCGTCTCTCACGGCTACACGGCTGACTTTTAGTTCGTCTGTCAGCTTGTTCTCGGTCCATATTCTGGAGTTGGGCGGCCACTGTCCGCTCTGTATTTTGTCTAAGATAAACTCATATACCAAATCTGCCGGTTTTTGATTTGTTATTTGCACGCCAGTGACCTCCTATTGTCCGACTTCTGTACGCAACTAATCATAATACCTTTTCCTTTCGTTTGCAATTATTTTTTTCACAATCCTCTACTTTTGATGTTTTCGCCAAAAATAATCGGTTTATTTTAGGATATTGCACCAGCCAAATATTTGGTTTATCCCAGAAGCCGTGTTTCCTTCTCAAAATATGTATGATCTATTCGCATGCAAAAAGGCTCCTGCCGCAATTTTTATCTTGCGGCAGGAGCCTTTTACATTTTATCCATAATTCACATGCATTAGGTATCTACTTCTCTGCGCGAGAGCGTGGTAACGATGGGGATCATGACCAGCACTACAAAACCGCCGGCAAAACCGTTGTTATAGAGGTTTAAACCGCCGTTAAGAAGACCTACAAAGCCTACCAAATTGACGTGAACAAAGCCGCAAACGATACCCCAAAACACCCCAAACTGCCCCGCAAGGGGGGCGATACCGGTACCGAAGAGGATGGCAAGCATGTTTGCGGGTGAATTGAGGGGCAAAACGTCAAACCAGGCGCCGAGGATGCAGCCGATCATGATGGGGAGCACGTTGCGGAAGTTCTTGCCGAGGGCGCCGAAACCGGCGACGCAGAAGATGCCGCCCATGGTCGCGCCGTTGATGTGGCCGCCAACGAGGAGGGTCGCGCTTGTGGCGATGGCGCAGAGGAGGCCCATGTTGAGATAGGTCACATTGCCGTACATGGTGTAATAGTCGGTGACGAGGCGGCCGGAGTGTTTTTGCATTTTCCGCATCTTATCCCACTTATCCGCACCGCCGGTGACGAGGCCGAGGAGGATGAAGCTGCCGGAGATGATGTACATGAGGATGCCGAGGGGCCAGTTATAGCCTGTGGCCCAGAGATTGGTGTGGATACTTTCGAAGCCGCCGCTGCGGAGGATGCTGATGGCGAACGTCGCGATCATCCCGCCGGCGAGTCCGGCGTTATAAAGCAGATATCCGCCGTGGACCTTGCTGCACGCCGCGGCGATGGGGGCGAAGATGTAGCCGACGAATACGCCGACCAGACCACCCACGATGACACCGCCCCACCACGGGAGAGGCATATAGATCACGCCTTCGATCACGAGCAGATTTTCGAATATGTTCAGGTAGGCGACCTCGGAGACGATGGGGGCAATGGTGGCGCAGAGCATACTCGTCAACGCTACGTCTCGGAAGGCCATTCCTTTGGTTTTGGCATAGAGCCAGACGCCGAAGACGATGGGGATGGTGTTAAAGAGGTTCTTTCCGAAAAATCCGAATCCGAGGACGAGCCAGATACCTACGATGATCCCGCCGGTGGGCTTGACTCCGCCAACGATCAGCGTTATCAACGAGAAGCTCGCGACAATTACCGAGCTGACGAGCATGGCGCCCATCCCGCCGAGTTCCGCGTAGTCTGTCACGAGGAGGCTTCGCGAGGTTAGGATGCGGACAAGACCCTGCCAGATGTTCTGTGGGCTATCCAAAACGAAGGCCGCGATGATTAAGATGGTGTATAGACCGATGAGCACCCAATAGACGGGGTCTAGGCGATCTGCGATTTGCCGAAAACGGTCCGGCGGCGTGTCTTTTACGGAGATCATGGGGTGTCCTCCTTCTTTATTGATATAACTTGTGCGTCAGGTATTTCGGCTCACAAGTTAGATTCATTCCGAGTTTGCGGAATACGCCTTCGTCGGCTTGGGAGAGGATTACGGTGGAGTGGACCTCACAGCCCGCGAGTTTTGGCAGCTGCTCTAACGCTACCCGGGCCAAGGGATCTGTGACGGCGCAGATGGAGAGCGCAATGAGTGTCTCTTCCGTGTGGAGCCGTTTGCTTGAACTCTCGAGATGGGCTTCTTTTAGCCGCTGTACCGGCTCGAGAACCATAGGCGAGATGAGCAGCACCGCGTCGTCCAGCCCGGCTAGATATTTGAGTGCGTTTAATAGGGTGGCGGCGGGCGCGCCGAGGAGGGGCGACATTCTGCCGGAAACCAGGGTGCCGTCTGGCATTTGGATGGCGGCGGAGGGTTGGCCCGAACGCTCGGCCCGCTCCAAGGCGGCGGCGACTACGGGGCGGTCCGCGGTGGTGACGCCGACGCGGTTCATGAGCAGTTCGATCTTGAAGATCGGCCCTTTTTCGCCGAGGCCCTTTTGCGCGGCGCACATGGCGGCATAGTAGCGGCGGATAACTTCTTGCTTGGCCGCTTCGGAGACTATTTCGTCGTCTTTGATGCATTTGCCGATCATGTTTACGCCCATATCGGTCGGTGATTTGTAGGGGCATTGGCCCCAGATGCGGCCGAAGATGGTCGCAAGGACGGGGAAAACGTCCATGTCTCTGTTGTAGTTGACGGCGGTGATGCCGTAGGCGTCGAGGTGGAAGCTGTCGATCATGTTTTTATCGTTCAAATCCGCTGTGGCGGCTTCGTAGGCGATGTTGACGGGGTGGTCCAGCGGCAGGTTCCAGACGGGGAAAGTCTCGAATTTGGCAAAGCCGGATTGCAGGCCCCGGGTGTGGTCGTGGTAGAGTTGGCTCATGCAGACGGAGATTTTTCCGCTTCCCGGACCGGGGGCGGTGACCACGACGAGGGGGCGCTCAGTCTCTATGTAGTCGTTCTTGCCGTAGCCGTCTTCGCTGACGATCTGCGAGATGTCGGACGGGTATCCGGCGATGGGGTAATGGAGATAGGCTTTGATGCCGAGGGTTTCCAGGCGGGCTTTGAACCGTTCCGCCGCGAGTTGGCCGACATATTGGGTGATGACCACCGAGCCGACATAGAGGTTAAAGTCGCGGAAGGCGTCTATCATGCGGAGGGCGTCTAGGTCGTAGGTGATGCCCAGGTCGCCGCGGACTTTGTTCTTTTCGATATCCGCGGCGTTGATGACAATGACGATTTCCGCTTGTTCCCTGAGTTGGAACAGCATCCGCACTTTGCTGTCCGGCTCGAAGCCGGGCAGGACGCGGGCGGCGTGGTAGTCGTCAAACAGTTTACCGCCGAATTCGAGGTAGAGTTTCCCCCCGAAGCGCGCGATCCGCTCTCGGATGTGCTCCGATTGGATTTGTAGATAAAGATCATTGTCAAAACCGATTTGATGCATAGTCCCCCACCCCTAATTCAAGGCTGTAAAGAAAATTCTTTACAGCCTTGCCACTGTTCACTCTGTTTTTATTTTAACGGATACTTTCTTATAAATCAATCAGAAAACTATTCTGCTGTCCGCTTCCGTTCCATGCGGTCGAAAAATACGTTTTTGCCTGTTACCGCGAGGCCGATTCCGTAGCAGATTGTCACTTCGTCGGAGAATAGTTTCTGCCGGAGCGCGGCCATGCCGGCGGTGAAGAGGATACGGTTGTCGACGCGGTGGTCCATCGCGATCGCGGCGGCGGAACCCACCGCGATGCCGAGGTCTGTGACCGCGAGTGCGCAGGGGCGTTGTTGTTTCACCGCTTCCGCACAGGTTTCCACCCCGCAAAGGCCGCAATTGAGATTGCGCGGGGCGGGGCGCACGCCGATGAGGATGAGATTGTGGCAGGCGTCTAGGTTCGCGGCGTCTCGCGCGTAATAGTGGGCGCCGATCTCTTCTGTGAGTTTGCGCATTTCGGCGGTGAGGCGGTCTTTGTCCGCGCCGTCTAGCACCAGCGTTTCGATCGCGTCGATGGCGCAGGCTTTGGGTGCGGTCCGCGCGGCGGCGGCCATGAGTTCGGCGACACGCATGGCGGCTTGCTGCTCTATGGTTTCGCTTTTGTAGATCATGGCTTTTTCCTCGCTTTTTGGTTTTTTATAAGTATAGCACAAGTGGGGGCGATCATCAATCGTCCGCTGGCGGCTGATAGCTGCCCCTGCAAAGGGCAGGGCATATAAAGCAGCGCACAGTAGGTTCCTTTTTCAAAGGAGCTGTCAGCGAAGCTGACTAAGGATTGTTCGTTTATTCTTTTTACTTCGTGCTAATATTATAGGAATCCTTCGTCAGGCTACGCCTGCCATAACTGACGCCTGGGGAGGGCAAGGCAAAGCCGCAGTCCGATTGGTTCGGCGGAAGGAATGCCGATAGGTACCTCCTTTGGGAAAGGAGGTTTTTGGGAACGGAACAATGTAAACATCGTCTCCTATCGAGAGGGGACGCCTTCTAATTCAAGCAAAAACGACTTATTCGAGAGGCCGCCGCCGTATCCTGTCAAACTGCCCGACGCGCCGACGACGCGGTGGCAGGGGATGAAGATAGAGATGGGGTTGCGGTTATTGGCGAGGCCTACGGCGCGATAGCCTTTTGGGGAATCCGCCGCTTCGGCGAGCATTTTATAGCTCCAGGTGATCCCGTAGGGAATTTTTTGGAGTTCTTGCCAACAACGCATTTGGAAGGGGGTGCCTGATGGGGCGAGGGGGAGGTCAAACGTTTGCAGGGTTCCGGCAAAGTAGGCGTCCAGCTGTTCGGCGGCCTGTTTGAGCAAGGGGGTTTCTTTCGCCTCACCGAGGATGGGGGTAAATTTTAGGTGGGTGATCGCGCCGTCTTGTTCGGCTAAGTATAGGGGGCCGATGGGGCTTTGATAGGTCATGGTGAACATAGTCTCTCTCCTTATTCGATTGCCTGGAAACCGAGTTTTTCCAAAATCGGCACGACGATGCGCCGGGTGTAGGGGACGCATCTCCCGATCATGAGGGCGGCGATGACGGTGCCTTCGCGCACGCCGTGGATACTGCCGAGGAAGACCAGGGAGATTACCAGCGCGGCTACGACGAGGGTAGCGTCCATGAACATACGGCCGCGGTGGAAAGCGCCGCCTAGAAATCGTGTTCCGACCGCGGCGCAGAGGCCGTCGAATGGGAGGTCGGCGATGCGGGCGCTGCGATAGATTACCATTCCGCTGGCGAGGATGAATATGCCGAGGGCGAGTTCCAGCAGTTGGCCGAAATAGCCGCCGGGGAAGGTGACGTCTATAAGCAGGGCGCGCCAGAGGTCTACGAGGATGCCCATGAACAGGGCCATGGCGATTTGGATCGGTTGCAGCCAGCCGAAACCCTGCCCGCGGAGCGGGACTTGGATGATGGCGTAGAGGGAGAGCATGAGGAAGGTCCAGGTGCCGAGGGAGAGGCCTGTGACTAGGGTTAGGACATAGTTGAGCGTCTGTGTCGGTTGGGCGCCGAGGCCGGCGCCGACGATGAATACGACGCCGAGCGCGGAATAGGCGACACCGCCGAGGTAGAGCGTGAGACGCTGCGGCAGGCTTTTTGCGCCGAGTTGCGATTGGTTGTTATCTGGCATCATCTTATTCCGCCCACCGGATAAATCCTGCACGCTCCAGGGGGGCGACCCAGAGGCGGCGGGCGATGGGGATGCTCTTCCCTATCCCAAACGCGGCGATCAGGGTTCCCTCACGGACGCCGTAGATGCCGTGCATGAAGACGAGTGAAAAGCAGACCGCCACCAGAACCAGGCTCCAATCAAAGGGAACTTTGATGCTGCCAAATGTGCTGTTCGGGAACTTCTTCATAATCGCAACAACTAAGGCATCCGGGGGTAGGGCGACGATCTTTGCCCGTACGTGCAGGATGATCCCGCTGGCCGCGAGGAAAATGCCGACCACGGTCATCAGCAATTGTCCGAAGTAGGTGGGTATCCGAAAATCGCCTAGGAGAAGGAGCCAGAGGTCTACCAGATATCCGAACAGGAAGGCAACTGGGATCTGTGCCAGTTGAAACCACTGAAACTCCCTGCGCAAAAGGACAATCTGGGCTGTCATATAGGCTGTGAACATGATAAATACACAGGTGCCGATGGTGATATGCGGGAGTATGTAGCTGAGCACGAGCGGCACGGACTGCACCGGCGACACGCCAAGGCCCGCACGCACAGAAATCGAGATCCCGAGAGACAGCACCAGCAACCCGACGAAATAGACTACCAACCGCTGTGGTATCTGACTCTCTTTGAAACGTTCCATGCTAAAATCCTCTTTTTCTCTCTGTTTCGCGGACGAATGAATTTAAAAAAACGGGCGCGGCCGGATCGGTCCGGTGCGCCTGTCTTTGGATTGTCTGTTTTATATGGGGGTTGATTGCGCCCCGCTATTGCCGTGTGAGCCCAGTTAGAACCTGCACGCTCGCAGGTGGGTTTCCTCTCTCCGGCTTCATTGGCTTCCAACATCCAACCCTGGATCAAGTCCGGGGCCGGGAGGCCTGCACATCGACCGGGGAAGGCCGGAATCCCTAGATAGAAATGTGGTTTTAAAAAGGCCCATCACGCACAGAGCAGGGGCTCTCAAACGCAATGCTTGCATTGCGTTTGGGTTTCCGCCCGTCGGGCGGGTCGCTGCGGCGGGATATGGTGTCCTTTCCGAGGCGGAGCCCCGGAAAGGACGGGCGTTGCGAAGGGATTAGTCTTCGGCGATTTCTTCTTCGGTTTCTTCTTCCTCTTCTTCGAAGAGGCGGTCCATGAAGAGGTCGTAGACTTCGTTGAGTTCTTCTTCGTCGTCCAGGGTGGAGAGGAGTTCTTCGCCGTCTTGTTCTACGGCTTTGAGGATGACGAGTTCTACTTCTTCGTCTTCGTCCTCAGATTCGCTGGCGGGGATGAATGCGTGGTAGTAGGTGTCGTTGTGTACGAGAACATCCAGGAGCTCGAGCTCGAATTCGTTGCCTTCCTCATCTGTGATGGAGATAAAGTCTCCGCCGTATTCGTTTTCCATTTCTTTTGTCATGGGTTGTATCCTCCTTCTATGTCGGTATCTATATTATACAACCATGCTCTGTGAAATGCAATCACGAAAAATGACGGCTTGAGGTGGGGAAAATTGCGCTGTTTATCATTGCGGGCTTGATCCGCATTCTTTCTGATTGCCGGAGATTGCGGGTCAAGCCCGCAATGACGGGGTGGTTGGAGGGAATGACGGGATGGTTGCGGGCAATGGTGGGGTGTATTGAGGATAGGGGGCGCTAGCTGCCTAGGTCTTCCAGCAGTTCGATCAATTCTTGGCGGGTGGCTATGCTGATGCCGCGCTCTACGTCTGCCCTGTCACTGCCCCGGAGGGAGGCGAGCGGGATGCGGGAGTTGAAAACCGGGTATCGTCTTCCTTTGTAGTAGACGGTGAGATAGCCGTCTCGGCTGCGGACCCAGTAGCCTTCCGGGTGATCCGCGATATCGGCCATGTGTTCGACCAGATAGTCGTCGGTCGCGTAGATTTGGGCGAGGGCGACGCTGCCCATGACGATGGCTACGGCGAAAATTACGGCGAGGGATATGAGTTTCAATGTTCTATGTCTCATGGCGACACCTCCATTCCCCGCTAGTTTCCCCGCAAAGGAACGTCTTCATACGAAGCGCAAAAAATCCTCGCAATTATTTGACAAGTTGTGGTATACTATCCATGTACGGCTTGAACCCGACATATACATGCGAGGGAACTTTTTGGAGTGTCTTTCGTCACATAGTTTTGACTAGACAGAGGAGGGCGCGACCTTGGCATTTGATAAACGCAAAGCAGGACGCATCGCGAAAAACGCAGCCGTAACCGGCGGGCGAACTGTGGGCGATGTAGTAGGACTTATCTTCAAGGTGATCGGCACCTTGGTTTTGATCGGTCTGACCACGGGCGCGATCTTCGCGATGATTTTCGCCCTCTATATTCGCACCACACTTGAGCCGCAGATTGAGATCAGTCTGGCGGACTTTTCGCTTGAGCTTACCAGCGTAATTCTCGAGTTTGACCACGAGCGCGGCGAATGGGTCGAGGCGGTTCCGGTCGAGTCCGGCGAGATGCGGCACTGGGTGCCTTTTGACGAGATCAACCCCTACCTCATTTGGGCCGCGGTGGCTTTTGAGGACAGGCGTTTCTTTGAGCACCGAGGCGTGGACTGGTATCGGACCGCGGCCGCATTCCACACGATGTTTTTGGGAGACGGGCAGATATTCGGCGCGTCTACCATCACCCAGCAGCTTATCAAAAACCTGACCCGGCAGGACGATGTGACGGTTCGGCGGAAAATCCTTGAAATTTTCAGAGCCATGGAACTTGAGCGGCTCTATACGAAAGAGGAGATTTTGGAATGGTACCTCAACGTCTTCGCGCTCGGCGGGCGTGTTCACGGCGTGGGGGCGGCGGCGCAGTTTTACTATGGCGTGGATCAGAGTGAACTGACCATCGCACAGGCCGCGAGTATCGTGGGCATCACCCAATTCCCCACCCGTTACAATCCCTTCCTTAATCTGGAGAACAACGAGCGGAAGCGGAACGAGGTGCTCGGCACGATGTATGCGCAGGGCTTTATCACGCACGCGCAGTATCTTGAGGCGATCAATGAGGAGATTATTCTGAGTACCCAGTGGGGCGGGGCCGTTTTTGAGCCGCCGGTGTATTCTTTCTTCCAGGAGACTATCATCGAGGACTTGATCCAGCAGTTTATGGACGAGCATGATCTCTCCCGCGAGGCGGCGCGGAACCGCGTCTTTTTCGGGGGCCTACAGATATACTCCACGATGGACCCGCGCATTCAGGCGGTGGTGGATCACGCCTATTCGAGCCATGACACCTTACCCATCCTCCGATGGCCCGCACAGTCGGCTATGATTATTATGGATCATACCAATGGGCATATTGTGGCTATGGCAGGCGGAATCGGAGAAAAGACAGCCAATTTGATGCTCAACCGCGCGACGCAGTCTCGATTGCCCTCGGGCTCATCTAATAAACCGATTGCCGCGTTCGGCCCAGCCCTAGAGCTGGGCATCCTCCGCCCGAATGATATGATCGAGGACGCGCCCATCATGCTCAACGGGCGACCTTGGCCGCAAAACGCCAGCTTCGTCTGGACCTATGACTACTATAACGCAGTCAGGGGAATGGCAATGTCTACAAATACCATCGCCGTCCGGGTGTTGAATATGGTCGGGGCCAGACAGTCTTGGGACTTTATGACTGAACGCCTCCATATCCAACTCGTCCCGGAAGACGAGGCGATGGCGCCGCTTGCGCTGGGCCAGCTCACCCATGGGCTCACCGTCCGTGAGATCACGGCGGCCTATGCCGCTTTTGCCAACCGCGGCGTCTTTACGCACCCTGTCACCTTTAGTTTGGTGCGGGATGCCAATGGCGTCGTCATCTTTGACAATACCATTGGCCGCCAGGAAATTGCGTTCCGGCCTGACGTCGCCGACACGATGATGGCGATGCTGCTCCAAGCCGTGACCAACGGCACCGGGGCGGAGGCCATGATCCCCGGCTTTGATGTGGCCGGTAAGACCGGTTCTACAGAGTTTTGGAGAGATCGCTGGTTTGTGGGCTCCACACCGCATCTCACCGCCGGCGTATGGTCCGGGTCTGACCAGGGCGAGATCACCTTGCCCGGCGCGAACCCGTCCGCGCGTATTTTCCGGCAAATCATGCGAGACGCGCAAGAAGCCGCAGGCTTGCCGCAGGCCCGGTTCCAGAATTTACCTTCGGTCTGGGGCATGCGAGAGGCGGGGGATCCTATCGTGATCTGTCAAGACTCGAACCTCCTCGCGACTGAGGCCTGCCACGACTGCGTGCAGCAGGGCGACCGGACCAGACCCTTCGTCGGAGACAGAGACAACGCGCCGGAGCGCTATTGCGATATCCACATCCAGTTCGCGGTCTGTGCGATTTCCAGCCTCCGGCCCAATGCGACTTGCGAGACTACCATGCGGGGCGGCCGCGCGGAGACGCCGGGTGGATTAGACTACTGCCACATCACCCACTCTGACGAGCCGTATGAGCCGGAGCCGACCCCAACGCCATATCCGACCCCCACCCCGACAGACCCGACACCGACGCCATATCCGACACCTACCCCATATCCTACGCCCTCCCCGACCCCGTCGGAGCCGACGCCGGACCCGACACCTACACCCACGCCGCCAGACCCTGATCCGGACGTGGAACTACAGACAGTTCGGGCGCTTCGGCCTTGGTCGATCCTGTGGGATGCGCCCACTGTGAACTGGGCGGCCATGTTCGAACAAGCGGCATAGGGCGGTTATTTCGCAAAAATTCAAATGATTTCTCATAAAATTCCCGCCTGCACTTTACATGCGGGCGGGAATTTGGTACAATCTGTTGGATATAGATTTCATACTAATAGAATACTTCGGAAAAAGGAATGACATGCGATGAGCAGAAAACAGAGAAACAGCGGGTTTGGTCAGGGCGACCAGATGGCGACAGAGGCCGACCTGCAAAGACGTAAACAGACCCGGGCCGCGATCATTTTCCTACTTGCCGTTGCCGTGATTGGCATTTTCGTATTTATTGTAAACTCCAATCTGTTTTACCGGAATATGACAGCCCTCAATGTAGACGGACAGCGGTTCTCCATTACAGATATGAACTTCTTCGCCGCCAACGCTTTCTCTGAGGAGGATGCCATTGACAGAGCGGTTCGCAGCGCGACTTTGCACCGCCACGCGGTAGCCGCGGGGCTCACGCTGGACGCGGAAGCACGGGCAGAGGCAAACGCCTGGCCGGATATGATCGTCGAACACTTTAACACAGTGGGTTTCTATCATGTCACGGATGCGAACGGGCACATTGTCCACACCATCACAAGCGCGAATAACTTTGTGGTCCATTATTATGGGCGCGGTATGAGTATGCGGATCCTCCGGGAGCGGTATGAGTTCGACGCGCTCGGTCAGATGTATGTGACCCTCTTCGCTGAGCGGCTCCACGAGAGCCTTACTTCTGACGAACTCGAAGCATATTATCTCGAACACAGAGACAACTACGACAGAATCTCCTTCCGCGTCCATGAGATCTCCTTCACAACAGCGGAAGAGGTCGAAGCCAATGGCGGCGACCCCGAGGCAGACTTCTGGGTCAGCCAGGAAGTGGCAAGGGCAGAGGCCGAGTTCCTCTACGCGCTCGCGACCGGAGAATCGCCGATCGCCGTACCCCTGCCCGAAGAGGTCAACGGCGAGAATGACGAGACAGACGAGGCGGATGAGATCAATGCGCCGGCCGACGCCGTGGAACCCGGCAGTGAGGCGGCATTTATCCAGGCTATCGAGGCTGTGCTCGGCCCCGCTGCCGATCAGGCGACTTGGCGGGATCAACTCCTGGGCGGCATAGCCCATCTGGAATACGCCGCATGGCTCCTGGACGAGGCGAGAGCGCCTGGGGATATGATCCTGTTCGAAGGCCATGGCTCTTTCTTCCTGCTCTACTTTGTCGCCTATGAGGACAATCGTTATTATACCGCTGATGTTCGGCACATCCTCATCGCGTTTGATGACAGCATCTTCTTTGAAGAAGACGGCACGCCCCTCGTGCTTTCTGGCGAGGAGATCGACAGACTGGAAGCTGAACAACACGCGACAGCGCTCGCGAGAGCCGAAGAAATCCTCGCCGAATGGCAGAGCGGCGAGCAGATAGAAGCGCGTTTCATCGAGTTGATCCAGGCGCATTCGGACGACAACTGGGAGTTCCAAGCAGACCCCGGCCTGTTTGCCGATATCAATCGGCAGTCCGGTTTGGTGCCGGAGTTTAGAGCTTGGGCTTTGGACGCAGACCGCCAGGTGGGCGATGTGGCAATTGTAGAAACCCAGTTTGGCCTGCACATCATGTACTTTGTGGGGCACTCGGATGGGTTGAATTATCGCCACTCCTTGGCCCAACGGGATATGACCAACGAGTCCTATCACACTTGGCTCATCGAGACGACCGCAGCCGCCAACTGGAACACCACCTTCTTTACCAGATTGATGACTGTACCAACTATGATGTGGTAAGAATCGGCTCGATTGAGAGACTTCTAAATAACCCTAACTGGACTTGTTCAGATCTGCAAACAGCTTTCTCAGCAAGCACCGAAACAAAGACGGCAAAATCCCAGTTGCCGCCTGGGTAAAAGAGCGTGACAGCCTGATGAAAGAGAAAAACGAAATCA
>Ga0131853_10000344_pt1 | contig 84970 bp, 76 predicted proteins | sample TergutLab28metaG_FD_92764 | JGI IMG/M metagenome (GOLD analysis project Ga0131853, IMG submission 92764) | Labiotermes labralis P1 segment gut microbial communities from Petit-Saut dam, French Guiana - Lab288 P1 (version 2) (version 2) | ecosystem: Host-associated > Arthropoda: Insects >...
AAGGCTGGACCGCCGGCACCTGGACCAGCGACAACCCGTCGCACATCGGCGGCCCGTTCACGACCGCGGAACTCCTAGACCTCGTGATCGACCTCGACACCACCTTCACCCTGACCTTCGAGCAAGAGCCCCCGGAAACTTGGACAGTGACATTCCTGTACAATGACGGCACGCCAACTGTGTATTCCCTCATTGACGACGTGCAAAACAATACAGCGATAGCTCCACCGACGGATCCGGCTCGCACAGGCCATACGTTTACGTATTGGACAATAGACCCGGCCGGGGATGTCGCGTGGGACTTTGCAGACGGTGTGATAGGGAACTTGAGGCTCTACGCCCAGTGGACTCCGAACACCTTTGACGTGACGTTCGACTGGGGTACCTGGACATATGTGCCGGCGGACTATGTGGTCGAGAATGTGCTGTGGGGTACGTTTGCGGATGCGATAGAGCCGAGTGTGATTCCGAATCGTGCGGGCCACATTTTTGACGGCTGGTATCCGGGCACTGAGGACTACAAGCTGACAGAAGCGCGTACGTTCACGGCGCAGTGGATAGCGGTATTCACCCTTACATACGATCTCAATGGCGGTGAAGGCGGCCCATATCCATTGGTAGTGGAAGAACTCCAACCCGGCGAGCATCTGCTGGATGTAACGGCAGCCAGCGAGCCAACACATGATTTCTTTGATGACAGACAAGTCGTGTTTGTAGGCTGGAGTTTGACATGGGTCGATATTTTAGAGCCGGATGACGCCAGACCGATCCTCGTAGACCGCGTGACGATTATCGACGCGTGTGTGACCGTGTTCGCCGTTTGGACGTTCGTAGACCCGCTCACGCCGCAACATACCGTGACCTTCTACCTGAATTGCGGCGACCCCATGGTCGTACATGCTGCGGAGGAAGTGACAAACAACACCACCGTATCGAAACCGGAAGATCCGGAGCGTGAGGGCTACATCTTTATGGGCTGGTATCTCCGAGATGAAGAGGGCGAGTATACGCCATTCTGCTTCACTGCGCTAATCACAGAGCCGCTGTCTCTCTTCGCTCGGTGGGAAGAGGAGATTGAGGCACCGCTAGGACCCTGGACGGTGACCTTCCTACTCGCCGGCGGCACACATACTGGCGGTGGCGCGCTAGAGCAGAGCGTCCCGCATGGGGAGGACGCGGCCCCGCCAACTGGGCTCACGCGATTGAACTATACCTTCATCGGCTGGACTGATGTATACACGAACGTGATGAGCGACCGCACGCTGACCGCGATGTGGGCCCCGATCCCAACTACGTTTGCCGTGACCTTCCACTGGGGCACTTGGACAGGCGCACCGGCGGATATTGTGGTCACAAATGTGTCGTCGGGTACGCTTGCGCACACGATTCAGCCAGACGCGGAATCCACCCCGACACGCAATGGGTTCACTTTTGCCGGCTGGAGCCCTGCGGCGCAAAACTATGTGCTGACAGGCGTCCGGACGTTTGTGGCACAGTGGCAGCAGGAGGGACCGACCGATCCGGGCGATGGCTCAGGCGGTGGTCCGGGCGGTCCAGGCGGCGGCCCGAGTGGTCCGGGTGGCGGCGGTGGCCCAAGCGGTCCCACCGACCCCACTGACCCGATTCGTCCGGAGCGTCCGGAACTCCCGTGGTTCACAGATGAGCACCATCAGTACTTGATCGGCTGGGAGGACGGTACGATTCGTCCGACCGCGCAGATCACGCGCGCAGAGGTGGCGACCATTTTCTTCCGCCTCCTCAATGACGAAACCCGCGCCCAAAACTGGGCGCCGCGGACCAACACCTTCGCCGATGTCAATGCCGAGCACTGGCACCACAACGCGATTACGACGCTGACCAACTTGGGCGTCGTCCACGGACGCTCTGACATGGAGTTCGATCCGAACGCGGTCATCACACGCGGTGAGTTTATTGCGATTGCGGCAAGATTCGTGCCGCAATCGGAGCGTCCGAGTGCCGAGCATAACACCATAGCGATGTTTGACGACGCGGTCGGCCACTGGGCGGAGGAATACATCCGCGTTATGCAATACTTCGGCTGGATTCTGGGCGACGCTGACGGAAACGCGAACCCGAACGATTTGATTACCCGCGCGGAAGTAGCGGCGGCGGTCAACCGGATGCTGGGCAGAGTCCATGAGCGGCCCGACACGGATATCTCGAAGATCGACTGTATCTCAACCTACAGAATGGACGACGCGAGCGGCAGGGAACGGACTGCCTGGCTGGATAACAGCAGACACGTCGGCAGCTGGTTCTATCTATACCTGCAAGAGGCGACGCACTCAACCTATTTCGAGCGGACAGACTGCGGCACCTATGTCATCTGGACCCAGATTCTGCCCCCGATCGACTGGACAGTTTCCCAGCGCCCAGACGCCGGACCGAATGACCATCGCAACCGCTAAGAGACACAACTGGAATCAAGAGCCGCGCCCCCAAACCAATTCGGTTTGGGGGCGCGGTTTTTCGCAGATATTGTCGACTTGCTGTAGCCGGATGAATTTGCTATAATGAACCGAAAGATTCCTCTCCGCGCATAGAACCGAAAGAGGGTGAACCCGTCTGGAAAGTTATTATGAGATTCTGGGCCTCGAGAAATCAGCTTCGACAGAGGAGATCAAAGCGGCGTACCGAAGCCTTGCCAAGAAGTATCACCCGGATAAAAATGAGGCGGCAAATGCCAATGTTTTCTTTCGAATGATACACGAAGCTTATGAAACCTTAAGTGATCCCGTCAAAAGACAGGCGTATGATACCGGTCGCCCCGCCGCTCGGCCGAACAGAGAACAGGGGAGCGAGGAGACATATCGCCCATCCAGAGCGAGTTCTGCGAGGAAAGAGGACAAGCGAGGCGCGTTGCGGTATTTGCGGTCGGCCTGTAAGCTAGCCCTCCGAGGGATACTGCTCCTTCTTATACCGTTCTTGTGGTTTCTGAAAGTTGTGCTCCGCCTGGTGAGCGCGGCAACAACTGTTGTTGCCGCACTTCTGGCGGCCATTGCCGCGATCGGGTTTGTTGTTGGGATTGGGCTGGCTCTCTTCGGAGATGCGGGCTGGCTTCCCGTCATCCTATTTGGCGTGCTTGGCGGTGTGTGCGTCATCGTGTATCAATTTGCGGACTACATTTGCGAACCATATGAGAATCTCGTAGATAACATTTCCGACTTTGTTCGATATGGCTAATCAACCTGTTTAATAAGAGGAGCATGGAATTGACATGGTGACAGCGTCCAAACTGTCCGCGTGGTTTTTGTGGCTGGGGCTCTATAGCTTCTTGGGCTGGGCCTATGAAGTTGCCCTCTGGCGGATTGACCCGGGGATATGGATCAATCGGGGCTTTCTATTTGGGCCGCTCTGTCCGATCTATGGTACCGGGGCTATGATAGCGCTTTTGCTTTTATACCGGCGCGTAAGCAGCATTCCGCTTCTTTTTCTCGCCGGAGTGGTGATGGCCACAGGTGTGGAATATATCACTTCTTTTGTGTTGGAGCAATTATTCGGCCTCAGATGGTGGGACTACTCCTATCTTCGCTTCCAAATCAATGGACGAATTTCTTTGCTGGGCGCGCTGGTATTTGGTGTGCTAACTGTTTTGCTGATTCGCGTCATGCACCCGCGCGTTGAAGCCTTGACACACCGGCTCACAGACAAGACGAAGGTGCGTGCGGCAAGTATACTTGCCCTGCTCATAGCGATTGATTGTTGCATGACCGTTGCCCATCTGCTGGCAAACGCCTAGAGGAATCCAGTGCGCGGCAACAAAAGGAGAAAAGCAATAATCTTTTATTTAACACTTGAACTATGCGCCGTGACAGTATATAGTGAAATTCAGGAACCCAGATCGAAAAGAGCATAACATCAAACAATCAGAAAGGGGCATAAAATTATGAAATATGAATGCGTATGCGGATACATCTATGACGAAGTAGAGGGAGACGTAGAACACGGCATTGAGCCCGGCACGAAATGGGACGATCTGCCGGAGGATTTTGTGTGCCCGCTTTGTGGCCTCGGCAAGGATGCGTTTTCCGAAACAGAGTAAACGAGTAGATAAACTGATGCCAGCCCGCAGACTTTGGTTTGCGGGCTGGCTCTGTCTAAAAAGGAGGAGACGATATGCACTGCACGAGAAATGTGACAGCCGACCTCATCTGGGTCGGCGCGAATGATAGACGTTTGGCGATGTTTGAGGGTATTTACTCTGTCCCGAACGGCGTGTCCTATAACGCGTATCTGTTGCTAGATGATAAAACTGTGCTGTTTGATACCGTAGACAAGGCGGTTCAGCAGCGGCTTTTCGAAAATGTAACGGCGGCGCTTGGCGGCAGAGGGCTTGACTATCTGATCGTGCAGCATATGGAGCCCGACCACACGGCGGGGATTGTGGAGCTCTGCCGCCGCTATCCGGAGATGACAATTGTCTGCAATACCAAGACGCATGGTTTTCTCAAACAGTTTTTTGAAATGGATATAGATGCGCGGGTGCAAATCGTCAAGGAAGGCGACGTGTTGGATACCGGGCGGCATAAGCTCCAGTTCGTCATGGCGCCGATGGTGCACTGGCCGGAGGTCATGGTGACCTATGACGCCACGGACCAAATCCTGTTTTCAGCGGACGCTTTTGGGTGTTTTGGGGCGCTGAATGGGGCGCTATTTGCGGACGAAGTAGACTTTAATCGGGACTATATGGATGAAGCAAGACGGTATTATACGAACATTGTGGGGAAGTATGGGGTGCAGGTACAGGCGCTTTTAAGGAAGGCGTCAGGTCTTAAAATCCGCATGATTTGCCCCCTACACGGGTTCGTTTGGCGGGAAAAATTGGACGATATCCTCGCCAAATATGCGGCTTGGAGTACCTATACGCCGGAAGAAAACGGCGTAATGATCGCCTATGCATCGGTCTACGGGAACACAGAGAAGGCGGCGGAAATCCTAGCCTGCCGCCTGCGAGACAAGGGGATCAAGACCGTGATGTTCGATGTCTCAGTCACCCCCGCGTCCGAGATCGTGGCGGCGGCGTTCCGGTGGAGCCATCTGGTATTTGCGTCTACGACATATAACGCGGGGATTTTTGTAACGATGGATGCGGTTATCCATGACATTGTTTCGCACAATCTCCAAAACCGCACAGTTGCGCTCATTGAAAATGGAACATGGGCCGCCACGAGCGGAGGCCTCATGCGCGGAAAGCTGGAGGCCTGTAAAGATATGCGGTTTATCGAACCGATGCTCACAATCAAGTCCAGCGTAAAGCAGGAGCAGCTTGTGGAGATTGAGGCGATGGCGGAGGCGTTGGTTGGGTCGTTTGGCGGGTAGTGAGGATGAAAAAATTCTTTTGTGTCGTGGCAATTGTGGTCTGCATTATATTCGGCTCGGCGGCGTGTACGGGAGTTGCTACACCTCCTCCCCTTCCAATCTTCGAGAATATTGAGCAAATGGCCTCACGGGTAACAGATATTGTTCGAGTAGAAGTATTAGACGAAAGACAGGAGTGGTTCGCCGCTACGTTTCTAACGGAGTCTCCAAATAGAATGTTTTTGGAGTATGTACATCGGGTTATTATTTTAGAAACATTTCAAGGCAATTTCGCGCCAGAAGATGTTTTTGAAATACGATCTTCCAATAGGTTTAGACGCGGGGATGATTTAGTCCTATTCCTCAGAATTTCCGAAGAAAGCCGTCCAGCACTCGCAAACACCGAGGGCATCTACCGTTTTCCTAATTCAAACGAAAGCTCACTAACGTTGAGCGCCGCAACAGAGTTGCGAAGCGCACATGAGCGTACACATTTAAGGTTGACTATTGGGGAGTTGCAAGAGATTGCAGCGCAGAACTTTGGGGATGGCCCCCGCGAAGTAGTCGCGCACAGCGGATATCGACCAAGGCCGTCGATGATTTGGTTACTCCTAGCATTACCAGTAATCGCAATAGCTGGAATTGTAGTTCGTAGGCGGGTTATGTATAAGAAGCTAATCGGCTAAATCAGAAGCAGGGCGGCACGGCGCTGGATGCGCCGGGCCGCCCTGTTTTGCTTGCGGTGTGGGTGGGGAAGTGATATAATCTACTATCACGTTTCAGATTACGAGGCAGTGCGCCGGAGTCGCTGGCCTCATACAGGAGGGCAACATGAAATACTCACCTGACTATTACGCCGAACAGGAATCTTGCATCCCGAAAGGGAAGCTGCGTACGCGCTTTGCGCCCAGTCCGACGGGGTTTATGCATCTCGGCGGCCTGCGGACGGCGCTCTATGCCTATCTGCTTGCGAAGAAGGTTGACGGGACGTTTCTTTTGCGGATCGAAGACACCGACCAGGAGCGCTTTATTCCGGGGGCGGCGGAACTCATCTATGACACCTTGAAACAAGCGGGTATCATTTATGACGAAGGGCCGGATGTCGGCGGACCTGTCGGGCCGTATATCCAGAGCGAGCGGCGGGAAATTTATCTCGCTTATATCGAGCTTTTGATTGCGCGCGGTGGCGCTTATCTCTGCTTCTGCGAGAAAGAGGTATTGGACGAGCAGCGGAACATCAACCGGGCGAGCCGGATTGCGCATAAGTATGACAGACGCTGTATGCGGCTTTCAAAAGAGGAGGTCGCGGCGAAAATCGCGGCGGGCGAGCCTTATGTGGTACGGCAGAAGATGCCGACCGAGGGGACAGCCTTCTTCGACGATCTCGTCTACGGCCGCATCGAGATGGAGAATGCGACCTTGGATGACCAAGTGCTGCTCAAACGAGACGGGTTGCCGACGTATAACTTTGCGAATGTTGTGGATGACCATTTGATGGGGATCACGCACATCATTCGCGGGAATGAGTTTGTGCCGTCTACGCCGAAGTATATTTTACTGTATGAGGCCTTTGGGTGGACTGCGCCGCAGTTTATCCACTGTGCGCCCATCATGCGGGACGCGACGCATAAGCTCTCCAAACGCGACGGCGACGCGTATTTCAGCGACTTTGTGGAGAAGGGCTATCTGATCGACGCCATTCTCAACTACATCGCGCTCCTCGGCTGGGGGCCGGGTGGGAGAGAGGAGAAATTTACCCTGCCGGAGTTGGTTGAGGCCTTTGATATCAAGGGGCTCTCCAAAGACCCGTCTATTTTTGACTACAAGAAGCTCCATTCGCTCAACGGCATGTATCTGCGCGCCATGAGTGAGGCGGAGTTTCATGCGGCGGCCTTGCCGTATATTCGGCAGGGTGTCAAGCGAGAGATTGACACGGCGTATGTGGCGAGCGTGCTGAAAGAACGCTGCGAGGTGCTCTCGGAGATCCCGGAGCAGCTTGATTTCATCGACGAGCAGCCCGTTTATTCGCCGGCGCTCTATGACAATAAGAAGATGAAGACGAATCCGGAAAATGCGAAAGCGGCGCTCATCGAGATTGTGCCTGTTTTGGAGGGCGTCAAAGACTGGAATCCGGAAGTGATCCAGCGGGAGTTGCTTGCATTGGTGGAGCGTATGGGGGCCAAGAATGGGCATATTCTTTGGCCGCTCCGGGTTGCGCTGTCGGGCAAGATGTTTACGCCGGGCGGCGGGATTGAGTTGTGTGTGATCCTCGGGAAAGACGAGTCCATCCGACGGTTGCGGAAGGCGATAGAGACGCTGGACGAGTTCCGTGCGGAGCAGATAGAGGTTGCGGAAGTATTTGTAGAGCGTGCGGCGATAGCGGACGAGCCAGCGGTGGAACAGGCGATATCTGCACCAGAACCGACAAAGGATGTGCCGCGGCCAGTTGTGACGGCGAAGGAGCCAGCCGCCAGACGGGCTCTGACCGATCCGGCGGAACTGGTGCGGATTGCGGGGCTGGCAAAGCTCAATGTGGACGATAAGGCTGAGGCCTATTGTGAAGCTATCGCGCCGATCATGAAAGTGTTGGACACGCTGATTGACATGGAACTCCCGACGGCTGGGGCGTTTCCTTTTGTGGAGGGTGTCAACTTATTCCGGGAAGATGTCGGCCGGGGTCCGAGGAGTCGGGCGGAGCTATTGGCGGAACGAGAGCGTTTGCTCGCCATTGCACCGGCAGTTGAGGCGGGCTGTATCAGTGTCCCAAAAGTCTTGGGTAGGGAGGAATAGAGCATGTTTGAGAGAATGAGCGCGACCGAGCTCGCGCGTTTGATTCACCAAAAAGAGGCAAAGCCCTCTGAGATCTGCAAAGCCTTCCTCGCCCGTGCCAAGGAGCTTGAGCCGAAGATCAACGCATTTACTGCGCTGGAAACGGAAGCTGTTTTAGCACAGGCCGAGGTCTTGGACGCTGTGACGATTACGGAAGACACGCCTGTTCTGTTTGGGCTGCCTTTCGCGGTGAAAGATAACATTTGCACGGCAGACATGCCGACGACTTGCGCCTCAAAGATGCTCCGGAATTTCTGTCCCCCCTATGACGCGACTGCGGTCGCCCGTTTGCGGGAGCAGGGTGCATTGCTCGTGGGTAAGACGAATATGGACGAGTTCGCGATGGGACCGAACAGTGAATCGTCGATATTCGGGCGCACATACAATCCGCACGACTTACGGTGTTCGCCAGGCGGGTCGTCGGGCGGATCTGCGGCGGCGGTTGCGGCGGGGATGGTACCGCTCAGCCTCGGCACAGACATGGGCGGCTCGATTCGCAAACCCGCGTCTTTTTGCGGACTGGTGGGCTATAAGCCGTCCTATGGCGCGGTTTCTCGCCATGGGCTCATCACCGCCAGCGGTTCTTTTGACCAAATTGGACCGATCTGCCGCACGGTGTCCGACGTGGCCTTACTCACAGCCGCAATCGCCGGATATGACGCGCTGGACTCCATGTCTAACCCCCAATTTGTGTCTGATTTTTCGGGACTGGAGACGTTTTACGTCAAAGGAAAGACTGTGGGAATCGTAAAGGAGCTTTTTGGCGAGGGTGTCAGTGACGATGTGCGGGCGGCGATCCTTGCTACGGCAAAGGTCTACGAATCGCTCGGGGCTCGGGTGGTGGAGATTTCCATCCCGGAACTCGCGTATAGTTTGCCTGTCTACCACACGATTGCTATGGCGGAGGCCTCGTCCAATCTGGCAAAGCTTGACGGTGTGCGCTTTGGGCATCGGTCTGAGAGCGCATCCGATGTTGACAGCCTCTACATCAACTCGCGCACGGAGGGCTTTGGCGATGAAGTCAAGCGGCGCATCTTGATCGGCACCTATTTGCTCTCTGCGGGCAATTATGAGTTGTATTACAAAAAAGCGCGTGTCCTCTGGGGCATGCTGCGAGAAGCGTTTCAGACGGCGTTTGAAACCTGTGACTTCCTATTGACCCCGGCAGCCCCGAAGACGGCGCCTGTCTACGGCCAAAAGGAGACAGACCCGGCGGTTTTGTATGTGAACAGCATTTGCACAAGTTCTATGAACATCGCGGGTCTGCCCGCGCTCTCCGTACCCTGCGGGATAGACAGCGAGGGCTTGCCCATCGGCGCGCAACTCGTCGGGCGGCGGTTTGCAGATGCGGATTTGCTCGGATTGGCGCGTGTGTTTGAGCGGGAGTCTGGTTTTTCCAATCCAGTCGCGGAGGTGAAGTAGCATGAATCCGAAGTATGAAACAGTGATCGGCCTGGAAATCCATGCTGAGTTGTCTACGAAAACAAAGGCCTTTTGCGCCTGTGAATACAGCTTCGGCGGCGAGGTCAACACGCAGTGGTGTCCGGGCTGTGTCGGGATGCCGGGGACCTTGCCGACACTGAACAAGATGGTAGTGGAATACGCCCTGCGGCTCGGGTTGGCGACGGACTGCAAGGTTAATCAGCGCTCTGGACATGACAGAAAGCAATACTTTTACCCAGACCTAGCCAAGGGTTATCAAGTCACGCAGGCGGACGCCCCGATCTGCGAAGGCGGCAAAGTGGAGTTTTATCACAAAGGTGAGAAGCGCAGTGTGAGGCTGACACGGATTCACATAGAGGAAGACACCGCAAAGCTCCTGCACGGAGACGCGTTTGCGGGCACCTTGCTAGACTTTAACCGCTCCGGCGTACCGCTCCTCGAAATTGTATCCGAGCCAGATTTACGCAGTGCGGAGGAGACGAAGGACTATTTGGAAGCGGTGCGTATGCTGCTCGGCACGCTGGATATCTGTAATTGCCAGATGCAGGAAGGTACGATCCGTTGCGACGTCAACGTATCCGTGCGCCCAATTGGGCAGACGGCATATGGGACGCGGGTGGAAATGAAAAACGTCAACACCTTCTCCGGCGCGATGCAGGCGGTTACGTATGAAGCCAACCGCCAGATCGAACTCATTGAAGCGGGGATCGCGTTTCCGCAGGAGACGCGGCGGTGGGATGAGCACAGCGGCGTCAGTATCTCCATGCGTACCAAAGAGAATGCGGCGGATTACCGCTATTTCCCGGAGGCTGATCTGTTTTCGCTTTCCGTCAGCGACGCTTGGATTGCGGATGTGAAACAATCTCTGCCGGAACTCCCAGTCGCCAAATACGAACGGTATCGCGGGATGGGCGTGTCTGAGGGGGAGAGTTGGCTGCTGGTGGAGTCGCCGGAAAAAGAGGCCTATTTTGAGGCCTGTATGCAGATTGGCGGCGTATCTCCCAAAAATGCGGCGAACTGGATTTTTGGACTACTCACCGCGCGCTGGAAGGAGACAGGCGTGTCTCCGCAGGAGTCGTCTGTTACCCCGGTACGGCTGTGCGAGATGCTCCGATTGATTGAGAGCGGAACGATCAGCAACGACGCCGGCAAGACGGTGCTCGATGCGCTGTTTGCGTCCGACGAAACGGCGGCGGAGATCGTTGCACGCCTATCGCTTGCGCAAGTGAGTGACGTGGGTGAACTCAAGGCACTGGTGACAGGCATATTGGAAGCGAACGAAGACTCTGTGACGGCCTACAAAAATGGAAAATCGAACGCCTTTGGCTTCTTGGTCGGCCAATGCATGAAGGCGTCGCAAGGGAAAGCGAATCCGCAGATACTCAATCAATTGCTGCGTGAACTGCTAGACTAGAGGTGAAACGAGATGACGGAGCAAGTGTTGCAAGATGCGCTTGAATATGCTCGTCCGTATCTAGAAAGCGGCAAGGTGGCCACTTATATTCCGGAACTAGGGAAAGCGAATCCGGCGCATTTGGGCGTCTCTGTTATGACGGAGGAAGGCCAGTGTTTCTCTGCGGGCGACTGGGCGCAAGAATTTACGATGCAGAGTATTGCAAAAACAATCACTTTAATCCTGGCCCTACAAATGGTGGGGCGAGACGAGGTATTTCGTCGAGTAGGCGTAGAGCCGACGGGAGATGCGTTTAATTCCATGGTCAAGTTGGTGGAGAGCGAAACCTTTGTCCCATCCAATCCCATGATTAACGCAGGCGCAATTTCCACGGCGAGTTGTTGCCTGCGGCCGGGGATGGATCCGTACACGGAATTTTTAAAGTTGGTGCGCAAGCTATGTGGGCGCGATACGATAGAGATTGATTACGCGGTCTACCGCTCAGAAAAAGAAACCGGGACAAGAAACCGCGCCATGGCACATTTCCTGGAAGGCGCAGGGGTGCTTCTGGGCAATGCTGAGGAGACTGTAGACTTTTATTTCAAAACCTGCTCCACCTCCGTGAACACCAAGGACTTGGCGCACTATGCGATGGTCCTCGCGAACCATGGCAAACATCCGCTGACCGGTGAAGTGCTCATTGACGCATGGACTGTCCCGATTGTGAAGACGATCATGTTCACCTGCGGCATGTATGACGCCGCTGGCGAATTTGCGATGAAGGTCGGCATGCCAGCGAAAGGTGGTGTTGGCGGCGGAATCATCGCCTCTGCGGACAATCGGATGGGGATTGCGACCTTTGGGCCCGCGCTGGACCCAAAGTACAATAGCGTGGGCGGTGGCAAGGTGTTGGAGTACCTTTCGAAGACTTTAGGTCTGCATTTGTTTGCATAATGAGTGATACAATGGACACCTATGATGAGCGCAGGCAAAAGCGCCAAGAGCAGATTAAAAAGATGAGGCTGGCGAAAGCGAGCTTTATGAATGACTCAAAATGGACCAAGTTCTTTCAGGCGGTTCAAGGCAGCGATATGTCTCTGCATGGAGAAAGCATGAAGGTACTTGGGAGCGACTACATATCTCCCTTTAGCCTGAAAAATCACGGCCTCTATTGGGTCAGAGGCTACACGGCGGATGCTTGGGGTGGGCCTTGTGCTTACAGAGAAATCGAATGGATATTCGTCCCCGCAATGCATGAGGTTGCGCGATATAATCGGGACGAACAGTTGATGCCCAAGCGTCAAGCAAACGATATCCATGCCTTGAAAGAGCTGATTGACAGCTTGGGGCAATTTGAGTATGACTTGGATGAAAAAGGCTTGAAAATATATGGATATAAATGAGGAGACGCCTTCCGATTCGGAAGGCGTCTTTCTTATTTGACTTTGGCAATCATCTGAATTGTATTGAAATACTTACCCCCATCGGCTTTCATCATTTCGATGTCGCCAACGGCGTAGGGATTGGGGCTCGCGAGCCATTCGGCCCAGGCCTCCGCGTGACAGTCCATTTCGCGGATGTCTAAGATCTCGATGCCCTCAGCTTTGGCCCAGAGATCTTTCCACCAAGCAAGCGAGTGGATGGTTCTTGCCACTTCGGGCTCATGCCACCAGGGCCGCATCTCTTCCGGAACATTGTCTCCGAACTCATATTTGATTCCGGGAATTGCGATGGCGATATAGCCGCCTTTGTTCACGAAGGGGATGAGAGAGGGCAGCATATCCGGTGTGTCTCCAAAGTAATGATAGGCGTCTACAGTAAAGAGAATATCGAAGTATTCGTTGGCAAAGGGCAGACCCTTGGTTGCATCTACAGAGAGCGGGACGGCCCTGTCGGCGATGCCGAGGGTTTGAAACCGCTCGTAATTCTCGGTCGGGCTGATCCAAAAGTCGGCGGCGAAGACTTCTGCACCGTATTTTTCCACCAGGAGCAAGGTAGACAGGCCCCATCCGCACCCGAGGTCAAGAATGCGTGAGCCTGGTTTGATCTCCAAGTGAGACGCCATCTCCTCAGTGATTCTCAAGGCATTTGGCCCCATCATCATGGCTTTCAAAAAATCCAGCTTGGGGTCAGCCATGAGCGTGTTTGTAAATTCATGCATGAGGATCATTCCTTTCTATAGTTGATCTATGCCATCAGTGTAGCACAATTCGCGCGAAAAAGCGCCTGGTGAAAAATTTATAATTTGAACAGGACATACTGTTGTCGTGTTTGGCGTGGTAGGATGATACAATACGAGAAAGCTGTATATGGGGGAAAAGGAGAGATCAACATGCCGAAGCAAACTATTCCATTCAGCGATTTTCTGGCTGCAGCCGGGGATCAACATGCGGAATTCATCTATCAACTACACGCGTATTTGCAGGAAAACGGCTGCACGACGGAGATCAAAGAAGCGGCGAGCGGATATGTTGTGTCGTATATGCACAAGCCCACGAAGCGGACGGTGGCAAACTATGTGTTCCGCAAGAAAGCGCCCCAACTCCGGGTCTATGCGGACCATGTATTGTCTTATGCAGACACATTGGCGGCTTGGCCTGAGTCTATGAAAAACACGATCCGAAAAGGCGGAACATGTAAAAGATTGATTGACCCCGCCGCGTGCAATGGCCGTTGTCTGCTCGGGTTTGATTTCATTCTAGACGGCGAACGCCAACAGAAATGCCGATATCATACGAGTTTTACTTTTCCGCTGGATGAGGAGACGAAACCTTATCTGTTCGAGATCATGCAGCATGAACTAGAGGCCAGACAAATGTGATGTACGGCACTTTTGGAACGCAGAAATTGCGCGATTGATATTTTGATTGCGCAATTTTTGCGTTTTTGCTTGCGTATTGCGAAAACTCCGTGTATACTGGGAAACGTGGAGGTGATGGAATGGATTTGGCAAAGAAATTGGTAGAAGTTCGGGAAGATGCCAATCTCACACGGGCGCAGTTGGTTGAACTGCTCGGAGAGAAAGGGATTGACGTGAAAGCGTATACCATCGGCAAGTGGGAAACCGGGGCATCCAAGCCCACGGTTGAAGTATTTCTTGCGATCTGCGACATTTGCAGAGTGTTAGACATCCGGCAGACTTTTGCAGGAACAAGGCTCATGCGTTTATACGACACGCCGGTGTCCGCCGGGTCTGGTAATTATATGGACGATGGCGCACATGAAATGATCGAGGTAGACAACACCGTGCCAAACACGGCAGACTATGCGGTGCGCATCAGCGGAGACAGCATGATGCCGCGCTTTGTAGATCAGCAGATCATCTTTGTCCACGAACAACCGGCTCTGGACGAGGGGGAGATCGGCATTTTTTGCCTGAATGACGATGTCTACCTCAAAAAGCTGGGGCGCGGGTGCTTGATTTCGCTCAACAGCAAATACGAGCCGATCCCGATTGGGGAATATGACGAGCTACGCGTGTTTGGGAAAGTGGTTGGCTGAGGGTTGCGACTGAGGTAAGGGGAAGCGTATGGGTGGTGACGGGACAAACAAAAAATATGAATCCGCTCCCATCATCGGCCGGCAGCAAACGCGGGAGGGTAGGGTGGATCCGCCATTGGCAGATGGGAAGTCCGGTGTACCTTCTGCGCTTTCGGACGACCTATATTATGAGATCGAATACGAGTCCTGCCCGATACCGGGAGTTGGCCGGTTTGTGCCAAGGTCGCAGAAGATCACAGAGCCGGAACCAGATGCCATTCGCGATCTGTTCGGGCAGATGCGAGAACTGGGACGAATGCACCGTTCCGGATATGGATTTTTGCGGACCTTTGATGGGCGCGCTCACCCCGGCAGCGCAAGAATCTTTTATGAGCAGGGCAGATTCCTAGAAGATTTTACGGACGACTATATGGGTGGCGTCCCCTTTTCACAATACTATCCCTGCTACCAGATGATGGGCTACGAGCAGTTGCGGACGTATTTCACATGGCGCACAGAAATCCGCAAGGGAACAATAAGGGAGATTTCCTTATCCTATGCATTTTTGTATATCTACGAGTTGCTGAGCAATATCGGTGTGACTGATCCAGAAGACGGGCTTACCAAACTGATGTGGTTCTGGAAGGCATTTCGTGTGTATCACACCGTTATCGACAAATATGTGCTCCAGTGGTTGAAAGCCTACCATATTTACTACGAGCTGCCGCAGTCGTTTCAGGAATTTGTAAAGCAAAATGGCTTGGCAGAGTACTATCCGGAGGTAGTAGCTAACGAGGATGATTTCCAGCTGTTTTCCGCGATTTCAAAATACGACATCCGAAAATCCGCCTTTTTCTCTGAAGATAGGGTAACATTGATTGCGGATTGTTTCTCCTTTGTGCTCCAACGACTCAGGCAGATCTGTGCCAGGCAAGAGATTTCCTTCGATGAAGCCATTTTTCAACCGACCAAGATGTCGACGTGGACTCCCTTTACGGGCGCGCTATTCTATCCGTGGATGGAACAGCCAGATCGGCGGGTTGTGTTGTCGGAGCGGGAGATTTATGTGTGCGAGCAAAACCGATGGATGTTCAGCACGGCGATTACGACCGAAAGCGGGAGGCAGCTTGTCGGCTATATCATGAAGCAGACGGAGTCGGCATTGCGGAAGGCTGTGGGGTATAAGCATAGACTTTCGGCTGATCTCAATGTGGCGCATCTGGTGGTCGAGCGATTGTATGAGGTGGGGTATTCGCTGGAAACGTTCATCAACACTGCGGTTTTGGAGTTCTATCGCGAGGCGACGAAGACGGTCGTTCAAGTGGACCCGGGGGCTTTGTCGATGATCCGGCGGGAGGCATTGGTTACACAAGAGAAATTGATTGTATCGGAGCCGGAAGCGGAGGATGTGCCGGAGGCGGAGCGTGAGCCGGCGGAGATGCCGGAGGGAGCGGAGAACATGTTCTCCGAGATCGAGCGCCGGGCATTGGCCATGGTGCTGTCCGGTGAGATGGAACTCAAAACTTTTTCCGATGAACACGGCATCATGTTGGAAGTGCTGGCGGACGGGATCAACGAAAAGGCGGTGGACATTCTCGGAGACAGCGTTTTGGACGAGGAGTTCGTTTTGTACGAGGAATATAGAGAACAAGTAGAGGAATGGATCAGATGAGTGTGGCAAATCAGGTGCCGAACAGGATCGCAAATATTCTGGTGAACGCGCTGAAAGGCGGCGTTGTGCCGCGCGTGGGGCTCGAATATATCACGGTGGGCAGAGGGCAGGAGATTGCCGCGATTTTGCATGACATTGAAATGATAGAGGCGGGCAGTGCGTCTTTCCGCTTCGTCGTGGGCAAATATGGTAGTGGGAAGAGTTTCTTGTTGCAGACGATACGCAATTACGCGACGGCGAAGGGTTTTGTGGTAGTCGATGCCGACCTTTCGCCGGAGCGTCGCTTTGCGGGGACGAAGGGGCAGGGACTCGCGACCTATAAGGAACTGATCCAGAATCTTTCGACGAAGTCGAAGCCGGACGGGGGTGCGCTCCCGCTTGTCTTGGAGCGGTGGATTTCCGGGATTCAAGCGACGGTAAAAGCGGAGACAAACGCGAGCGGCGCGGAATTTGACGAACTGGTGGAGCGGCAGATTTATGCGGTCGCGGGGTTGCTGGAGGGTATGGTCAATGGCTTTGAGTTCGCGAAGGCTGTGGTCGCCTATTGGAGGGCATATCGTACGGATGACGCGGCGATGAAGTCCAATGTGCTCCGCTGGTTCCGTGGGGAATATCCGTCTCGGAAAGAGGCAAAGGAAGAGCTCGGGATCAACTTTATTGTCACGGATGAAACCTGGTACGACTTCCTCAAAGTATTCGCGGCATTCCTGGTCGGCGCGGGATATAAGGGGATGCTGGTGGTGATTGATGAACTGGTCAACATCTTCAAGATTCCGAACTCGATTACGCGGGCGAACAATTATGAGAAGATTTTGACGATGTATAACGATGTATTGCAGGGGAAGGCGAGCCATATTGGGTTTCTGATGGGCGCGACGCCGCAGTGCATTGAGGACAAGTATAAGGGCGTGTTCAGCTATGAGGCTTTACGCTCCCGTTTAGCAGAGGGACACTTTGCTACGGCGGATGTAAAAGATCTCTCCGCGCCCATCATTCGCTTACAGATGCTTTCGCAGGAGGAGATGTACGTCCTTGTCGAAAAGCTGCTCCATATCCACGCGCAACTCTATCATTACACCCCGACCTTGTCGCATGAGGAGCTGGTGTACTTCCTAAACGTGGAATACAACCGCGTCGGGGCGCAGACACACATCACCCCGAGAGAGATTATCCGAGATTTCATCGAACTGGTTAACATCCTGCATCAGAATCCGCAGAAGAGTGTGGCCGAGATTCTGGGAGGTAACAGTTTCGAACTGGCGAAGGGCGGACTGTTTGACGAAGAGATCCACAGCGAGTTTGAGGAATTTGAGGTATAGAACTTATGGATGCTTTCAGCAGGCTGGCACCGTTTATTCAGGATTTTATCTATCAAAATAAGTGGGAAGAACTGCGCGGCAACCAAGTGGCGGCCTGCGAGGTGATTTTCGACAGCGACGACAACCTTCTGCTCTCATCCGGCACGGCGTCCGGCAAGACGGAGGCAGCATTTCTGCCGGTTTTGACGGAGTTATACAACAATCCCTCCAAGTCGGTCGGGGTCATGTATATCTCGCCGCTCAAGGCGCTGATTAACGATCAGTTTCAGCGCTTAGAGCAGATGCTGCTGGACTCGAATATCCCCGTCACGAAATGGCATGGGGATGCGTCGCAGACGCAGAAGCATAAGCTCGTCAAGAATCCGGAGGGGTTGTTGCAGATTACGCCGGAATCTTTGGAGAGTTTGCTGACGAATAAACGCGGGGCCTGTCTGTCGATGTTTTCAGATTTGCGCTTTGTAATTATTGACGAAGTCCATTCCTTCATGCGAGACGTGCGGGGGCTACAACTCCTCTGCGTCCTAGAGCGGCTGAAACAACTGACGGGTGTGAATCCGCGCCGGATCGGCCTCTCGGCCACTTTGGGCGATATGTCCCAAGCGCAGGAGTGGCTGAATACCGGTACAGGCCGCGCCTGTGCCGCTCCGGTTGTGGAGGAGGGAAAGAAACGCGTCCGTTTGCATATGGAGCGCTTCGTAAATTATGCGGAGGAGCGCGACCTGATCCAAAAAGACGGAGAGTCGAACTATTTCACCGTAGGGGCCAATTCCGGAGATTTTGGCAGCCGGGAGCACTATGAATACCTCTTCAAACAGACGCTAGACAAGAAAACCATCATCTTCACCAACAGCCGGGAAGAGACGGAGCTCCTCATGGCGCATCTGCGCGAGATTGCGCTGCGGAATAAGGCGCCGGATGTGTATCGGGTGCATCACGGCAATATTTCAGCTCTGCTCCGGGAGAGCACGGAGGACGAGATGAAGTCCGCCGACGAAAAAATCGTAACCGGAGCGACGGTGACGCTGGAGCTCGGGATTGATATTGGATCTCTGGATCAAGCGGTGCAGGTGGGCGCGCCTTTGAATGTATCTAGTTTTGCGCAGAGGCTGGGCCGGTGCGGGCGGCGGGGGCAGATTCCGCAACTGCTCTTTACCTTCGTCGAGAGCATCAAGATCCACGCGGACGACGTGCTCGGGCCGATCAATTGGGGCTTCATCCGGACGATCGGGATTGTAGAACTCTATTTGAAAGAGCACTGGATCGAGCCGATCCCGCCGCAGCACCACGCGTATAATCTGCTGTATCACCAGACGATGAGTTGCCTCAAAAGTGCCGGAGAGGTGTCAACGGCAGGACTGGCGCAGACCGTTTTGTCCTTGGGCGCGTTCCAGCACATCTCGCAGGAGGACTATCGGCGTCTGCTCGCGTACATGCTCAGCATCGACCATCTCGAACGCACGGAGCATGGTGGGCTGATGATAGGGCGCGAAGGGGAGAAGATCGTCAATAGCCACAAATTTCTGACGGTGTTCCTCGCGACGGAATATTTGCTGGTGAAGGATGAAAGTCGCGTAATCGGCACGGTGGATAAAATTTACCCGGTTGGCATCCGTTTCGCATTGGCGGGCATGGCGTGGGAGACGGTGGATGTCAACGAAAAAGCAAAAGTGCTCTTTGTCAAGCAGGTGCCGGGTATCTCGTTGGTGGATTGGGATGTGGATTTCACCGCCGAACTGCATACGGTCTTAGTCCGAAAAGTGCGCAGTGTATTGCAAGAGAACGAGATGTATCCCTATTTAAGCGACCGCTGTAAGGAACGGCTGGTGGATATCCGCTACATTGCCCAGAACAGTGGCATACTAGAGAATCTCGTAACGCAGCTTTCGGACCGGAAGTATGCTATCTTTCCGTGGATCGGTACGAGACAGTTGATGACCCTCAATTATGCCCTGCGACATAGAGGTATCAAGAGTAAGATGCCATGGATCACCTGTATTCACCTAGAGGTGATCTTCGAGGGGACAAAAGAAGCGTTGGAGAATATCATCCGCGAGATTCTCTACAGTAATTTGGACCTCTATGAGTTGCCCTTGCCTGACAAGGTGCAGGTGCTTGGAAAGTATAACGAGTTTGTGCCGCTAGATTTGCTGCGCAAGCAATTTATTGAAGATTATCTCGACTTTAAGGGGCTCAAAGAGGCGATGTTGGACATGGCCTAGAGAAGGGTGTCAGGATGGATATCTTAGAAAAGCTCACCGTATTAACCGACGCCGCTAAGTATGACGTGGCCTGCACGTCCAGCGGAGTAGATCGCGAGGGGGCGCCGGGGTCGATCGGGAATGCGATGAAGGCGGGGATTTGTCATAGCTTTTCGGCGGATGGACGGTGTATTGCGCTTTTGAAAGTACTTATGAGCAATGCCTGTGCGTATGATTGCAGTTATTGCGTCAATCGGAAATCGAACGATGTGCGGCGGGCGACGTTTGAGCCGCGAGAGTTGGCGGAGCTCATGATTCAGTTTTACAGGCGGAACTACATCGAGGGGCTGTTCCTCAGTTCTGCGGTTGTGCGGAATCCTGATTATACTTGCGAACAGATGGTTGAGGTTTTGTCGCTGATTCGTAACGAATATCGTTTTCGGGGATATATCCATGTGAAGGCGATCCCGGGGGCGGATGATAGGCTGCTCAAGGCTTTGGGGCTTCTAGCGGACCGCATGAGCGTCAATTTGGAGCTGCCATCGCATGAAAGCCTCCAATTATTGGCGCCGGATAAGAGCCGGGAGAGCATTTTGGTGCCCATGGGGCGGATCAAAACGGGCATTCATGAGAACCGAACGGACCTGGTAAAGCACCGAAACACCCCGCGATTCGTCCCGGCGGGACAGAGTACGCAGATGATTGTGGGCGCAACACCGGAGACAGACTACCAAATTATCAACCTTACGGCCGCGTTATACAAGAAATATGAGCTCAAAAGGGTCTTTTATTCGGCCTATATGCCCGTGTTATCGGGCCGAAATCTGCCCGCATTGGATACCAAACCGCAACTTTTACGGGAGCATAGGCTCTATCAAGCGGACTGGTTGCTGCGGTTTTATCAATTTGACGCCGCGGAGCTGTTGGATGAGAAGAATCCGAATTTTAATCCGCTGATTGATCCGAAGTGCAACTGGGCACTCAACCACTATGACCAGTTTCCGGTGGAGGTCAACAAGGCGCCTTATGAGGTTTTGCTTCGGATTCCCGGGGTGGGGGTGAAGAGTGCGCAGAAGATTGTGCGGGCTCGCCGGATGGGGTCGCTGGATTTTGTGGATTTGAAAAAGTTGGGTGTGGTACTCAAGCGGGCGCAGTATTTTATCACTTGTCGCGGCAAGCCGGCGATGGGGATTTTGAATCATCCGGACGCGGTGTTGCGGGGGCTTTTATCCGAACAGGGCGCAAGGCTTGCGACGCCGGTGATGGAGCAGTTTTCGCTGTTCGACGATAGTCGCAGCACGAAAGAGGATTTGGTAAAATGCCTTACAGGACAGATATAGCGTATTTGTATGATGGGTCTTTTGAGGGGCTGCTCTGCTGTGTGTATGAGAGCTACTATCAGAAGGAATTGCCGGCCATGATTTTCCATTACGAGACTGTGCAGGAGACGCTGTTTCCGGTGAAGGAGATTGTGACGGATGTGGTTGCCGCGGAGAAGGTGGAGCGGTCGATTGCGACGGCGATTTCGAAAGAGGCGTTGCGGCTCTGCCGGGTTTGCTATTTTTCGCATATAGAAAATAAAGAGATGGCGATTCTTCAGTTTTTGCGGATGGGGTATCGCGTCGGCCCGAGGGTTACGAGTATGCTGGCGCATGATGTGGTGCGGACGGTTACGAAGGCGGCGCAGAATGTGCAGGGGGAGAGCCATTTTTATCGGGAGTTTCTGCGGTTCTCCGAGTATAACGGGGCGCTGGTGGCGATCATTGAGCCGAAAAACTTTGTACTGCCGATCATTGCGCCGCACTATTGTGATCGGTTTCCGAGTGAGCAATTTTTGATTTATGATAAGACGCATAAATGGGCGTTGGTGTATCAAGAGGGGAAGCGGAGCCTGATTCCGTTGGACGATTTGGAACTGCCGGAGGTTGAGGCGGAAGAGGCGCAGTATCGGGCGTTGTGGAAGCGGTTTTACAATACGATTGCCATCGAGGGCAGGATCAACCCGAAGCGGCGGATGGGGAATATGCCGAAGCGGTATTGGGCGCAGCTGACGGAGTTTCAGGAGACAGGGATTGAGGACGGATCAGGCGCGGGAAAATAGTGTTGTTTGCAAATGCAGAGGACGGCGACCTCGATGTCTCGTCTGTTTCTAGGCAATGTACTGCTGAGAAACGGGGCGAAGGGCGGGCGAACACAGTTCGCCCCTACAGGGAAACAATGCGAATACCTTCTCTTCGGATCGGGCGCTGGTTGAAATATTGGTGAATTTTTAGTATAATGGCTGATAAGCGGGCCCCGCCAGTGCTGGTGGGGTCTTTGTAATGATCTTTTTCTGGGGGGTGGTATGAGCGTGCGGGATTCTTTGGCTGTGCTATGGGATAGAAGCTTTTTAACGAAGCTGTGGGCGATTGCGATCCCGGTAGCGGTGCAGAATTTGATTAATTTTGGCGTCACTGCCGCTGATACCATCATGGTGGGGCGGTTGGGCGAGGTACAGCTTTCAGCGGTTTGGGCCTCGAACCAGCTCACTTTTTTATATATGGTCACCGCGTTTGGGGTTGCGGGCGGCTGCGGGGTCTTGGCGGCGCAGTATTGGGGCGCGGGGAATCGGCAGCGGGTGCAGGAGATCATGGGCTTTATGTTCCGGCTCACGACAATTGTCACGCTCCTCTTCGCGACCTTGGCCTTCTTCTTCCCGGCACAGGTGCTGGGCTTTATTACCTATGACGCGGATGTCATCGCGGAGGGGGTTCCATATCTCCGGATCATGTCTGTGGGCTATCTGTTCTTCGGCTTTACGACGGCGGGGCTTGCGGTGCTCCGGTCCACGGGGACGGTGAAGATCGCCGTGGTGGCTTCATCCGTCACTTTGGTCATCAGCGTTGTGTTGAATTACGGCCTCATTTTCGGCAACTTCGGCCTGCCCGAGCTGGGTGTGCCGGGCGCGGCGATCGCGACTTCGACCGCGCGGGTGGTGGAGTTCACCCTCCTCTGCATTTACCTCTTCCGGGTGGAGAAACGCATCGCGTTCCGGCCTATCCAGTTGCTGCGGTGGCGGGTGGGCGTGGCGCGGCCGTTTTTTTCGCATTCATCACCGGTATTGGTCAGTGAACTCGGCTGGGCGATGGCGAATTTTATGGTTGGCGTCATCATCGGGCAGATGGGCAGAGAGTTTATGGCGGCGAACACGATCGCGACGCTCCTGATCCAGTTTGTGGGAGTCGCGATCCTCGGCCTTGCGAGCGCGGCGGCGACGATGGTGGGCAACAGCATCGGCGCGGGAGAGCGGGACCGGGCGATACAGTACGCAAATGGGATGCTGGCACTTAGTTTCTTTGCGGGGATCGCCGGTTTTTTGGCCGTTCAAGCGCTCCGTTTGCCGCTGATTGGCCTCTATGAGTATGAGTTTTCCGAAGCCGCGCTGGAATACGCGCGGCAGATTACGCATGTGCTCTCTGTAATCACGATTTTCCACGCGGTTGCCATCGTGGCGATTTTAGGGACGCTGCGGGGCGGGGGAGACACAAAGTTTGCCATGGTGACGGATATTATCTTCGCCTGGCTCATCGCGATTCCGCTGGGCGCGATTGCGGGGCTATGGCTGCAATGGCCGGTTGTTCTGGTGTATCTCGTTTTGCGCAGTGAGGATTTGTTCAAGGCTGTTGTTGTGCTCTGGCGGATTCCAAGCGGGAAATGGCTAAAAGATGTGCGGGAGCGGTAGAGGTTGTTGCGCACAGATAGCTTTTGCTGTATACTGGCGGACGGCGTATTTGTATTATACATTCTAATGCAATTCTAATCTGCCTTACACCTTGTTCTAAGACTTGGACAGTATGATATGGGCGCAAGAAAAGAGACGGAGCGAAGGGCTCCGTATAGATGAGGGAGAATGAAGATGTTTCGAAAACTACTGGCAACACTATTGCTGTTGACCCTACTGGTCACAACTGCCCTGCCGGCCGTTGCGGCGGCAGGGCCTGTCACCCCGTCCGGCCTTTCCTTCGCGGAGATGGAGCGGCAGATTGAGGAGTTGATGCAGGAACATGTCGGCACGTCCACACCCGGAGCGGCTATTGTTGTGGTGCATGAAGGTGAAATCATATTTTCTCGCGGCTACGGTTGGGCGGATATCGACAACCAAATCCCGGTTGACCCTGCGACTACGGTGTTTGAATATGCGTCTATCGGCAAGACCTTTACATGGGTTGCTGTCATGCAGCTTGTGGAGCAGGGATTGTTAGACCTAGACGCAGACATCACGACCTATCTGCCGGACTCGTTCCGATTTGAGATGCCATTTACCATGCGGGACATTTTAAACCATACGCCGGGTTTTGCGGAAACGCTGTTTGGCCCCTCTTTCGACGGCCAGCGGCTGCCAACGCTGGAGGAAGCTCTGTTGGCTGGTCAACCACTTCAGATTTTCACACCCGGAACCGTAAGCGCTTATTCGAATTGGGGTTCTGCTTTGGCTGGTCTTGTGGTTGCCGAAATCAGCGGACAAAGCTTTGCCGACTTTGAGCGGGAAAACATTTTGCTCCCGGCGAATATGCGGAACACCTTGAACATACCCGACTGGTTTCGAAATGACAGCTTTTTAGCCAATCGAGTGCAGGGCTATATTGCGGTAGACGGCGCGTTTTTAGAGCAAGCGCCGATCTATGTGTTTGACTATCCGGCCGGTGCGCTCAATGGGACAGCGGAAGATTTGGCGGCATTCATCAAGGCGCTTACGCCGCCCGCGGGTGAATCTGGCCCGCTGTTTGCGGATGCGGAAAGTCTGCGGACTATATTTTCCTCGAGCTCTTTAGACCCGATCAATCGTCCGGGAACCAATCACGGTTTTCTTTCCTATAGCGGCGCTTTGCCCGGATTTGGACACGGCGGCAACTTGCTCGGCTCCAGTACGGATTTTGTTATCGTACCCGAACTGCGTTTCGGCTTTGTTTTGCTCACCAATGTCGGCGGAGAAATGGACCTGATGCCTGCCATCCAAACATTGCTCTTAGGCAATCCGCCAGCCCCGATGATCGGAACGGGTCTGCCCAGCGCTGAGGCTGTAGAGGGGCAATTTATTTCCGCGCGCCGGCTGGAGGGGAATTTTGCGGAGTTCGTGAGCTTTTCCGGTTTTATGATGCCCATGTTTGAGATCACCGCGCTGGATGACAATACCATTCTGGCTTCGTTCGGTGAGTTTGGCTCGGCGATCTATGTGCAAACAGAGCCTTATGTATTTCAGGCTTATGACGGGACAGACGGCCCATTGTTGACGATGTTCTTTCCGGAACTGCGTTTTCGCATGGAGCATGGCGCACCCGTACATATCATGGCTGTGCCTATGGACTTTACATCCGTGCCGGCGGGGCGCACCATGCCATTTCTGATGGCCAGCCTTATCATCACAGTGTTGAATGTGGTGTTTTTCTTCATCGCACCGATTGTGTTGCTTATTCTGTTTCTTGTGCGCCGGAAGCAGCAAAGAACGCGCACGCACTTTGACCGCTTGAGCACCGGCCTTATACTCTCGGGGACATTGCTTGCGCTTAACAATCTGGCCCTGATCTTGCGCGTGGGAATCAACCCCTTCCGCTCAGTTGCTGAACTGGCGCCTCAGATCTGGATGAACTATGTGCTGGCGGGTCTGACGATACTGCTCTTTGCCGGATCGCTTTGGGCATGGCGCACGGTCGGAGATGGCGGAACGAAACGCAAAGCGCTGTTTGTATTGACGGCCCTGCTCCTCGCGCTCTTGCTGGTCGTCTTGTGGAACTGGAATTTCTTTGTGCTGTTATAGGCGTAGAAGAACGGTCCATGTGTCAAAAAAGAAATACCGTGTCACGCTCTCTGTGACATGGTATTTTTGTTGTGTGCCAAGCAAGTGATACTGCTCATTTTCGAAACGCGTACTTGTTAAAATGGTAGAAAATGAAACATCCGCAGCGAAAACGTATTGACAAACGCCGTGGAGGGGAATATTATGTGTGCAAGCAATATTGTTCAACAATTTTGGAATACAAATACGAGAGTGGGAGAGAAAAATGGATCAGATGCGACACTTGATTCAAGGGGCCTACGACCTGCATATACATTCCGGGCCAGATTTGATGCCGCGCAAGATGGACGACGCGGAGATGGCGGAACGGATCGTCGCAAGCGGCATGGCGGGTTTTGCCATGAAGAGCCACTACTTCTGTACCGGCGAACGGGCGAAGATCGTCAGTAAGCAATTTCCGGGCTGTCACGGAATCGGATCGCTCGTGCTCAATCAGTCTGTGGGGGGCATTAATCCGACGGCGGTTGAAATCGCGGCGCGCAGTGAAACGAAGATGATCTGGTTTCCAACGCTAGACTCTGTGCATGGCAGAGAAGATATTTACAGCGGCAAGCCGATCGAGAAGCTGCCTTACTGGGCGAGAATCATCCTCCAAATGGAAGCGGAAGGTATTGAAATCACGCCGATCCGTATTTTGGACGACAATGGAAAGCTGATTGATCCGGTGTATGACGTGCTCAACGCGATCGCCAAGCATAATCTGACACTGGTGACGGGGAATATCTCACATGAGGAGTGCTTTGCGCTGGTCAAAGCGGCGCATGAGCGCAAAGTGGAGAAGATCATCATCGCGCTGGTGGATCATCCCTCGGTCAACTACTCCTTGGAAGAGCAGAAAGAGTTGCTCCAATACGGCGCATATATGGAACACTGCTACAACACTTGGTCTTCCGGGAAATCAGACTGGGAAGAGACGCTCCGCCAAATCAAGACCATAGGCCCGGACCGTGTTGTGTTGACCACGGACCTCGGCCAAAAAGATGGGATCTATCCGGACGAAGGCATGCTGGCATTCGCTGTGAAGCTTGCGGAAGCTGGAGTGAGCGAGGCGGATATCCGGAAGATGATGGTGACCAATCCAAGCGCATTTGTGAAATAACGGCCGCAAGCGGTCATTATTCAGATTAAAATGTATATGTCATCACGGCGCAAGCGCTTATGACATAAAGGAGGAAACAATATGATCCAAGGTAAGAAACTATTGGTCGTCAGCGCACACGCGGCGGACTATGTATGGAGATCGGGCGGCGTGATCGCGAAGTATATCGAGGAAGGCGCGGAGGTGCATGTCGTGGTGCTGAGCTACGGTGTGCGCGGGGAGAGTAATGATCTCTGGAATACCCCGGGCCGGACAGCGGACGAAGTCAAAGCCATCCGCGACAAGGAAACCAGAGCCGCCGCAGAGATTCTTGGCATCACAAACATCGAGTTCTGGGATTTGCCAGACTATCCCATTCCGCTCACCGAAGCGGATTCGACCCGCCTCGTGCGCAAGATGAGAGAAGTCAATCCCGATATCCTCATTTCCCACGACAGATACGACATCATGAACCCGGACCACTGTGATGTGCAGGACTTTGTACACAGATGCAGCGTGATGAGCGTCTCCAACGGCGTGGAGCTTGAAGGGACGAAGGCTTCGAAGCAAATGCGGATTTACAGCTTCGAGCCGCACCAAACGGAGATGAGCAACTTTGTGCCCGGCAGTTTTGTGGACATTACGTCCGTGTACGACAAAAAAGTCGCGGCGATGAAATGCTTTGAGGCGCAGAGCCACCTCATTGAATATTACACGCACAGAGCCTTCTTGCGCGGGAACCACGCGCGTCGGCTTTCGGACTATAAGGATTACAAATACGCAGAATGTTTCGCTAACTTTTTCCCAATAGTAGGGCCGGAGCTCTACTAAATATAAAAAATGAAAAAAGAGAGGGTCTTAAAATGAGAAGGAAAAGTATCTTGGTTCTAGTGTTGGTGCTGGCAATGGCGCTCCTCCTGACAGCTTGTGCAGGGGGCTCGCGCGAAGAGGCGGAGTTCCCGAGCCGCAACATTGAGTTCGTTGTGCCGTTCGGCGCAGGCGGCGCGAGTGACATCGCGGCGCGTACCATCGCGGAAGTTATGGGCGATTTCATTGACGTCAACATCACCATCGCAAACGTACCGGGCGGCGGAACAGCTACCGGGATGATGCACGCTTACAACGCACCGGCCGACGGCTACACCGTGTTCTTCCTGACCCCGTCCGTACACATTGTAGAGTCGCAAGAACTCGCGCCGATCAACTTCAGCGAAACTTTCGTACCGCTGGCTACGATGCAAATTGACGCGCTCGCGATGTCCGTACACAGAGACAACGAGAACTTCCAAACGGTGGAAGAGTTGATCGAGTTCGCAAGAGCAAACCCGGGCCGTGTAACCGCCGGCGGTCAATCGCCGCGCGGTCTGCATGACTTTATCGTCACCGGCTTCGCGGCGGCGGCAGGCATCGAGATCACTTTCGTACCTTATGATTCCGCAGGCGAGCAAAGAGCGGCCTTCCTCGGCAGAGAGATCGACATTTATCTTGAGAACGTCTCCGCACTGACCGCACTCTTGGTTAACGATGAAATCGTACCGTTTGTAGTCATTCACGACGAGCGCATCTACTCGCTCCCGGAAATGGCGCATGTGCCGTCTTCCGTAGAACTGGGCATCAATTTTACGCAAGGTTCTTGGCGTGCGCTTGCGGTGAGAACCGGCACACCGCAGGAGATCATCGATGTTCTGGAAGAGCTTCTGCACAGAGTGTATCTGTCGGACGCATACCAAGAGAGAGCAACTTTGGAGAACTCGAACTACATCTCCGGCTGGAGAACCGCGGCACAGACTTCCGCAATCTGGGCAAGTGAGCTGGAGCAATTCAAAGTCATTTTCGGCGAATAATATACCTTAACAGGCTCTGACAGCCTGGGGCGGTGCGGCTCTAACCGCGCCGCCCCAAATGTCTCGTCTACATGGAGCACGCTTGATATAGAACAACGGGGGAGCAATATGGAATTTCTATTTCTCGGTTTTTTGGCGATTGTACTGATCGCTTATCTCGGACTTGCAATTCAGATCCCACACCAATCGGTGCCGGCTGACGTGATTGAGGCGAATGGGTTTCCCATTTTGATTTCGGTCACCGCCTTGGTGCTTTTGGCCTTTGCGACAGCGGAAGCGGTGAAGAAGCGGAGAGCCGATACAGCGGCGGGTGTGGAAAAAGAACGGATCACGTTGAGCAAAAATGCGATTACTCGCCTTGCGATTGTGGTGGGCTTGATCGTTTTTTATATTTTCTCGCTGAGGACCATCGGGTTTATCACAGCGATGGCAATCTTTTTGTTTGGCTCTACCACCGCAATGGGGTCCAGACGCTATGTGTTTAACCTGATCTTTGCTGTTGGCCTAACGGTTATATTGACACTCGTGTTTGGACAATTGTTTATGATTATGATCCCGCGCGGGGTCGGTATTTTCCGGGAGCTTAGCTTCCTTCTCCATTAACAAAAGCGAAGCGAAGGGGTGATTGAGAATGTTTTATGAGTTAACGCAATTTTTAGACCCAATGATTTTGTTTTTGATCCTTGTCGGTACGCTCTGGGGCGTGCTCTCGGGCGCGATTCCCGGCATCAGCGTCTCGATGTCGATTATTCTGGTGCTGCCGTTTACCTTCGGGATGGACGCGATGCGAAGCATCTCCGTTTTGATGGGCGTCTATGTCGGCGGCATGTGCGGCGGGCATATTTCCGCGATTTTGATGCGTACACCGGGCACACCGTCCGCTGCGGCCACCGTGTTTGACGGATACCCGATGGCGCAACAGGGCAAAGCGGGACGCGCGATTGGTATTGCGATTTTGTCCTCTGTGTTTGGCGGCATTATCTCCGGCATCTTCCTCGCGATTTTCGCGCCGATTCTGGGTCGCTGGGCTTTGAATTTCCAAAGCGCGGAATTTTTCGCACTCGCATTGCTCGGATTGAGCTGCACGGCGAGTATCGGTTCGAAGAGCTGGTCGAAAGCCTTGCTTTCGGCGTGCCTGGGTCTGCTTCTTAGCACGGTCGGCATGGATCCGTTCTCGGGTGTGCAACGGTTTATGTTCGGCAATTTCGCCTTGGCAGACGGGATCAGCTTTATCCCAGTCATGATCGGTGTATTTGCCTTTGCTGAGATTTATCGGAATATCGTCGCCAAAGCGGATACGCCGGAGGGTATTTATCGCAAGCTGGCAAAAGGCGAGGAGCGCAAGAAGGTCGAGCAGGTAAAGGTAGACATCGTCGGGCCGCGCCATATTCTGAAAAACCCGGTTGTGTATATCAAGTCCACCTTGATCGGCATCGGCATTGGCATTATCCCGGCGGCGGGCGCCTCGATCGCTTCTATGGTCGCGTATGGAGAGGCGAAGCGTTCGAGCAAAACCCCGGAACTGTTCGGACATGGCGCCGAGGAGGGCATTGTCGCTTCCGAGACTTCGGACAGCGCGGCGGTCGGCGCTACGCTTATCCCGACCTTGACCCTCGGCATTCCCGGCGGCCCTGTCGCGGCTTTGATTCTGGTATCTCTCACAATGCACGGCGTTGTGCCGGGTCCGCAACTCGTCACACAGCGGCCTGATGTTCTGTTCGGTATTCTGTGGGCGATTATTCTGGCTTCGCTGTCTCTGTTTGTATGGGGATTCATTATCACGAAGCAGTTTTCGAAGCTCATGCAAGTGCCTTACCCGATTTTGGGGACTGTCATCCTTACGCTGGGTCTTGTTGGCGCGTTTACGCTGCGCAGCAACATCCAGGACCTCGTGGTTGTGTTGATTTTCAGTTTCGTCGGCGTTGCGTTTGAACGATTCAACTTCTCCGTGCCAGCCTTTATCCTGGGCCTCGTGCTCGGGCCGATCGCCGAGGTCGGGTTTCGAAGGCAGTTAATCGTGACCGGCGGCGACTTTACGACCTTCTTTACGAGGCCGGTAAGTCTGGTTGTGCTCATTCTGGCGGTTGTATCGTTCGCGTGGCCCTTTATCCGGGAAGCGAGGGCGAATAAAAAGAAGCTTGACAACAACAAGTAAAAGCCTGTAACATGGCCGATAGAGCCGGGTATGACGCGGATTTCGGAAAGGCAGGAGAATGCACAGTGAATACAGCGACAACTGTATACGAGGATTTGCGTGCGAAGATCATCAACGGCACGATTGCGGCCTCTGCTGATTTGACCGAAACGGAGCTCGCGTCCAACTACGGCGTGAGCCGCAATACGGTGAAGAAAGCCCTCTTAATGCTCGCCGGAGAACACTTTATCACGATGGAGCCCAATAAGGGCGCCCGCGTGAAGACCTATTCCGTCGGCGAGGTGCTAGAGCATTTGGAAGTCAGAGCGGTGTTGGAGGGGCTGATTGTCCGCCTTGCCGCGGAGAGCATTTCCAAAGACGACATTGCGCGCCTCGGTGAAGCGCTGGAGAACATGAAGCGCTTTCAGCAGGAGCGGAAGATTGTGGAGTATTCTCAGCAAAATCAGGTATTTCACAAGATCATCCACGCCGCGTGTCCGAATAAGACATTGGTGGCGTTCACAGAGGAGATCAAAGCGCGGATTCGGAAATATAACACGAAGACCAATCTGGTTCCCGGCAGAGCGGAGAACTCTGTCAAAGAACACGAGGCGATTTTGAATGCCATTATAGCCGCCGACTTTGAAAGCGCGGAAGCGTATATGATTACGCACATCCGAAATGTGCGAGAAACCTTTGGGCAGAACTATCACTATTTGATTTAGAGAAACGGAGAGACGACCTATGAGCGGAAAAAATTATCTCCCCATGCCGGAGCCCATTCCCGCCGAACTGCTGGCCCGTGCGGCAAAGCTCAGCCCCGCCCTGTTCTGTGACGGCCTCAAAGGCATGGGCGTCCCAATGGACGGATGCATGGACGCCGGGATTAACGCTGTCAATCCGACAGGACCCATGCTGCTCGGCACGGCGATGACGGTGGAGACAGACAATGGAGACAATTTCCCCGTCCACGTGGCGACTTATTCTGCGGAACGAGGCTATGTCATACTGATCGACGGAAAAGGCTATCCGCACTGTGCCTATATCGGCGGGCTGATCGCAGGGGCCGCGCAGGCGATGGGTGTCGCGGGTGTTGTGGTAGACGGCTACATGCGCGACCAGGTGGAGATTGCGAAGATGGGTTTCCCGATGTTCTCACGCGGATATGTGCAGCGCGGACCGGGGAAGAAAGATCCCGGCAAGATCAATCATCCGATCACTTGCGGCGGTCTGCAAGTGAATCCTGGGGACCTCGTAATCGGCGACGGAGACGGTGTTACCGTTGTGCCGCGCGCGCTGGTGGAAGAGGCGATTATCAAGGCGGAAGAGAAACTCGCCTATGAAAAAAAGCGCGAACAGACGATTGCCGAGTATACCCGCGCCATCGCGGCAGGAGAGACACCGCCGGACCTTGCGCCGGATTGGGTACGCGAAATGCTGGCGGCGGGGACGCCGTAAGGTCGGACAAGCCTATAAAAAGCGATGCTCTCGATTTTCGAGAGCATCGTTTTTTTGTTCGTATCTACTCCGTATGCCGCTGCGGCGTTTGTGTCCAGAGCAGAATGCCGAGGCAGGTCCAGAGGAAGGGGGCGGTGATGAACTGAGAGATGCCGAAGAGGGATTGGATCCCATAAAACAGCACCCCGGCCCCAGCTACGGCAGAGCCCGCATTGTCCGGCTGACGAATCCAACTGACTGCCGCGCACACGAGTGCACCGAGATAGGCGAGGAGCGAAAGCAGTCCGCCGGTGGCTAGGATGTGCAGAAACTCGTTGTGCGCGGCGTCTATGCGCATGGTAATGGTAATTCCGAGGTGCTCGTCATAGCGGGAGAAGGGGGGGATATCCCAGAATCCCAGGGTGTCAGGTCCGGTGCCGAGAAGAAGGGTTGACCAGTGGATGCGTTCGAGTACATTACGCCAGATGTAGACGCGTCTGGTGCCGAAGGTATCGTCCCAATTGCCGCGCAGGATTTGGGATGCTTCATAGAGCAGGCCGCTGTCACCGCTATAATGCCAGAGATAGGTGAGGGCGGCGGCGATGACACCGAGCGTCACGGCAGCCGCGCCAAGCTGGTAGTGCTTTGTGGAGAGCTTTGCAAATCTGCTGCTTTCCTGCACCCATACAGCGAGGAGCGAGACGAGTCCAAAGGTGAGGACAAGCGAGAGGCGGATGGGGGTGAAAAGGAGAGGGCCATCTTGGAAAATCAGGACCTCAGAACTGGTGAAGGCCGCGAGAATGACGGCGAAGACGAGCAGGGTATCGGCCAGGGTTTTCCGGCTCGTCACCGCGATGGGGAGCATGAGCGTGAGGCCCGTCGCGAGGGCGACGAAAGCGGCGTCAATGCCCATTTCGAAGATCAGCAATACGGCGAGAAAGAGGGGGAGGGCCAGGAGCCAGCGCATTTTGAACTCGAACTTGATCAGAGCCATGGCGAGCAGGCCGACGGCCAGACTGAGAAAGCCCCCCAGCAGCCCGGCATTGCCAATCGTGCCTAGAAACTCGCCGGAGTAATAGACACCCGCCCCATAGTAGTTATGTCCTTCTGGGAAGAGCCAGAGGGGATTTTGACCTGTTAACTGGACGAGCGCGAGGATGCTGTTGAGCGCTGTTCCCGTGCCAAGCAAGAAGAGCATCCATTTTTGCGGACGGAAGTAAAGAGAAAGGAAGAGGCAACTGAGGACATAGATGGCGATGGTCAATATGCCTTCCTGCCGGAAAGGGCCAATCCATACGCCGGGGGATGCCGAGAACAGGGCGGAGAGAATGGTGGCGCCCAGGAAGCCGAGCAGGCATTTGGCTGCGAGGGGAAGTCTCCCGCTTGTTCCCGTGGGTTCTGTGTCCGTCTGCGCATAGAAGACACGCAGGATGATGACGGCGGCTACATAGCCGCCGCAGATGAGCAGGAAGAGAACATATTTAAACTCCGAAATTCCCATATAGCCGTTCCATGGGAAGGCTAGGAGGAAAATCGTGAGCAATAGGGCGATGTAGATGGAGGTGAGGCGTTGTAACATGGAGAGATGCTCCTGATCTAGTTTCATGCGGAGAGACTCGGTGTACGTACCAATTGCGCCACACACTCCACATGGGCGCAACGGGGGAACATGTCTACCGGAGTGACTTCCGTTGTCACGTAACCCAGCGTGGCGAATAGACCAAGATCCCGCGCGAGCGTTGCGGGATCGCAGGAGACGTAGACGACGCGCTCCGGGGCGAGATCAGCGATTTGGTCGATAACCTCTGGTGCGAGCCCTTTGCGGGGCGGATCGACGACAACGACATCTGGGGTGAGGGCTCTGGATTTTAGGGTTTCAGAGACAATAGCGGCATCCGCCAATAGAAATTCGACATTGGAGATATCGTTCGCCTCGGCATTTTCACGGGCATCTCGGATGGCTTCCGCTACGATCTCAGCACCGATGGCGTGTTTGGCGTGTTTGGCCAGAAGGAGTGTGATAGTCCCGGTACCGCAGTAAAGGTCAAGCACGACTTCTTTACCGGTCAGATTGGCATAAGTGAGGGCCTGGGCATAGAGACGTTCGGCCTGGGCGGGATTAACTTGGAAGAAAGACAGCGGTGAGAGCCGGAAATGGAGGCCGGAGAGGGTGTCGGTCAGATGCTCGTCGCCCCAGAGGGTGAGGAATTTGCCGCGCAGAACGACATTGCCTGGGGCCGGGTTGACGCAGAGTAGGATACTCACCGCCTCCGGGCAATGGTGACGGATGACGTCGATCAAGGCGGTTTTTGCGGGGAGTGTGGATTTGGTCGCGACGATACAAACAGCCGCTTTGCCAGTGCTTTGCGCGTCGCGGACGAAGAGGTTGCGGATGAGTCCTTCGCCGGTGGCTTCATCGTAGGCGGGGACATTGTGGTCAGACATCCATGCTCTGAGGGCCAGCGTGGCGCGGTTTGCGGTGTCGCCTTGGATGAGGCAGGCGTCCACCGGGATGATCTGGTGACTGCGCCGCCGATAAAAACCGGTGACAGGTCCATTGCCGACGGCAAAGATGGCTTTGTTGCGGTAATGTTCCTGCCGCTCCGCGCCGAGAATGGGGCGGACGTCTACCCGGAGGCCGCCGACACGCGCCAAGGCGTCAATGACGCGGGTGTGTTTGAGGCGGAGTTCTTCGCTATAGTCCATATGCAGAAAATCACAGCCGCCGCAGGGGCCGAACGCTTTGCAGGCGGGGGTTTGACGAAGCGGAGAAGGGGTGATGATCTCCGCGATCTTTGCCCAAGCGACCGCCTTTGTCGTGCGCAAAATTTGGACACGGAGCGTCTCGCCGTCAATCGCACCTTTGACGAAGACGACTTGCCCGTCGATCCGGGCAACGCCATCGCCGTCGCTGGAATAGCCTGCGACCGTGACAGTATGGAGTTCGTTTTTGATGATTGGCATAAGTGGGCCTCCGATATTGAAATCTGTAATCGCTATATAATACACCCTGTTGTGTTCCGTGGCGCATAAAAATCCTCCATAAATTCTACCATGATTTCCGTGCGGGATCAACTCTGGTCTAAGCCTGTACCCGCCCGCATAAAGTGTACGTACGGAGGAGGTGCGCGGATGCGGATGAGATATGGGGATGATAGGCGTCTGAATGGGCGAAACACGAAGCAGTCGGGAGACGGGAGTCTCACGGCTTTGCGCCTCTTTGCCTGTGTAATCTTACTTGCAGGCGTGATTGTAATCCGAGCTTTTTTCCCGGGGGCGACGGAAGTTATGCGGGCAACCGTTCTGCCGATGATTGAAGAGGATATGGATTATCGCAGTGCTGTCACCGCGATCGGCGAAACCTTGAGCGGGGATGTCGGTTTCTTAGAGGCGATCGGAGATATCACCCGAGCGTTTGGCGGGGCGCAGACGGAAGACGCGGTGGAGGTCACCACCTTGCCGGAGGAACCGGAAGTATATACGCCGCTTCCGTCGCCCCCTGCACTGATTTTGCCGCCGATTGAAGAAGTGTTCGCTGTGCCGGAGGTGCCGGTAGAGATCGGGTTGCTGTTGACCCGACCGGAACCGGAAGAGCCGATTGTTCCGGAGACACCTGCGGCTGTGGCGGTTTTTCTGGCGCATCAGGAGCCGTTTTCGTACCATGCTTTGCCCTGGAACGCAGCGATCAGCTATGAGCCATTGCAGTTCGAGTTCACAGCGCCGGTACTGGGGCAGGTGTCTTCACCCTTCGGCTTCCGCTATGACCCGATTATTAGCGGGGTGCGGTTTCACTTTGGCACGGACATCGCGCTCTACACAGGTACGCCGTTTTACGCCTTTGCGGACGGGCAAGTGATTTATGCGCGGGCGTGCGTCAGTTTTGGAAAATATATCCTGCTCTACCACGGATACGGGGTATACACCCGCTACGCCCATGCCAGCGCATTATATGTGCAAGCGGGAGACTATGTAGAGCGAGGCCAGTGGATCGGCCGGGTGGGATCCACTGGTGAATCGACGGGGCCGCATTTGCACTTTGAGCTTCGAGTGAATGGGCAGTATCGGAATGCGGAGTTTTATGTGAGTTTTGGATAGGGGTGAACTATGTTCGCCTCTATAAAGGTGGTGGATATTTGCAATTCGGCCGAGTTTCCTTCACCGGCGGATTCATCGTGATGATCGCGCTGGTGTATTTGTTTGATGTGAACAATTTTGTACCGCTTGTGGTCCTCGCCGCTCTGGTGCATGAAGGGGGGCATTTTGCTGCGATTTGGGCTCTTGGGGGACGGACGCTTCGATTGCATTTGGGGTTTGTGGGACTTCGGATTGACTACGAGGGGCGACGCGTGGGCTATCCGGGCGAAATTGTGATCGCGCTCATGGGGCCTGCGGCGAATCTGGCTCTGGCATATGCGGCGTCTTTTCTGGGGCGGTACCTGGGGAGCGAGACGCTTTTTTTCTTGGCGGGGATCAGTCTGGGGGCGGCGGTGTTCAATCTGCTGCCTGTCTACCAACTGGACGGAGGTCGGGCGCTGTATTGTTTCATGGCCCTCGCGATGGATGTGGACTGGGCCTGGCGTGTGAGTTGTGTGCTCAGCTGCGCGATGATCTTTGCGATGCTGGCGGCGGGGCTGCTGCTCTTTATCTGGTCGGGCTGGAATTTTACACTGCTCACGGTGGCGATCTGGCTGCTCATCAGCTATTGTAAAAGCGAGGGAAGTGCGATAAGATATGCTGTGAATGAATACTAGTCCCGAGGAGACAGCGTATGGACAGAGCACTAGAGAGACTCTTACCACGGGTCCAAAAACCCGCCCGATACGTAGGCGGGGAGTATGGACAAGTGATGAAACAGCCGGAAGAAGTCCGCGTTCGTATCGGACTCTGCTTTCCGGATACCTATGAGATCGCCATGAGTAATTTGGGGCTCCACATCCTCTATGGGATATTCAACCAGATGGACGGCGTATGGTGTGAACGCGTCTTCCAGCCCGGGGACGACATGGAGACGGAGATGCGCGCCGCCGAAATCCCCTTGTATGGCCTGGAAAGTGGAAATTCTGCGGGAGATTTTGACATCCTCGGTTTTTCACTTGGCTATGAGATGGCCTATACCACCGTGCTCAATATGCTCGACCTAATGGGCCTGCCTGCCCGATCGGCGGACCGAGAGAGCCTTGCGCCGCTCATCATCGCCGGGGGCAGCAGTTGCTATAATCCGGAACCGATGGCGGATTTTATCGACCTCTTCGTCATCGGCGAAGGCGAAGAAGTAGGCCAAGATCTGATAAGGCTCTATGACGGCGCGAAGACGGAAGGCCTCACAAAGTCCGCGTTTCTCCGCCTAGCCGCAGAAATCTCAGGGATTTACGTGCCGAGCCTCTATCAAGTCCGCTATCACGAAGACGGGACAATCGCCGCGGTTACCCCGGAGCCGGGTGTTCCGGAACGTGTGACGAAGCGCATGGTTGCCGATTTGGACAAGTCTTATTTTCCCACAGAAGGGATTGTGCCGAGTACGGAAATTGTACACGACCGGGTTGTGCTTGAACTCTTTCGCGGGTGTATCCGGGGATGCCGCTTTTGCCAGGCGGGGACAATTTGCCGGCCAGTACGGGAAAAGTCGGTCGAGACTTTGGCGGAACAGGGACGACAGGCGCTCCGGCATTCGGGGCATCAGGAGATCACGCTGTCGAGCCTCAGCAGCAGCGATTATCGGGACCTCAGCGGGCTTTGTGACGAGTTGCTCGAATTTTGCGAACCGCGCCACATCAGCCTGTCTCTGCCAAGCCTCAGAGCGGATAATTTTTCGATTGATCTGATGGAGCGGGTGCAAAAAGTACGCAAGAGCGGACTAACCTTTGCCCCTGAAGCAGGGAGCCAACGACTCCGAGACGCGATCAATAAGAATGTGACGGAAGAAGCCCTGCTCTCGAGCCTGCAAATCGCTTTCGCCGGAGGTTGGAGTTCCGTGAAGCTCTATTTCATGCTCGGCCTGCCCACAGAGACGGACGAAGATGTGGTAGCGATCGCCGAACTCGCGAACAAGATTCTCTGGACGTGGAAGCAGCACGCGACGAATAAGAACCGCGGCGTGCGGCTCACGGTGAGCACATCTTGCTTCGTTCCCAAAGCCCACACGGCCTTCCAGTGGGAAGCGGGGGTGACAATGGAGGAATATCTCCGCCGGGTCACGCTCCTTCGTGAGAACATCCGAAACCGGGCGATCACCTACAACTGGCACGAACCGGAGGGGAGCTTTATCGAGGCGGTCCTCGCCCGGGGCGATCGGCGGCTGGGGCCTGTGATTGAGGATGTCTGGCGGCGCGGCGGACGGCTCGAGTCGTGGAGCGAGCACTTCTCGCTGGCGCGCTGGATGGCAGCCTTTGAGGCGGCAGGAATAGACCCGCACTTTTACGCAAATCGTCAGCGCGGAGACGATGAGATATTCCCTTGGGACGTGATTGACTCCGGTGTCTCCCGCCAATTCCTCGCCCGAGAGCGGGATGCGGCCTATGAAAACCGTCTCAGCCCGGATTGCCGCAAAGCTTGTACGGCCTGCGGCGTCACGCGGATCGGGAAAGGGGTGGATTGCCATGGCTAGACATAGACTGCGTTTCACAAAGACAGGTCGGGCCGTATATCTGTCCCACCTCGACCTGATGCGGACGATCCAGCGCGTATTCCAACGTGCGGGGGTCCGGATTTGGCATTCGGAGGGCTTCAACCCGCACGCCTACATCTCCGCCGCCCTGCCGCTTTCACTTGGAGTAGAAAGTGTCGCGGAGCTGCTTGATTTCGAGATCGTAGATGACACGCCGCTCGCAAACCTGCCAGAATTACTCAACGCCAAGCTGCCGGAAGGGATCACCGTACTCGAAGCCTGGGAGGCCGAGCGAAAAGTAAAAGAACTCGTCTGGCTCCGGATCGCCGGAACGCTGGAATACGACGTCCTGCCGGATACAGGCGAGTTTGCCCGCGCCTTAGAGACGTTTTTCAAGCAAGAATCAATCTTGGTTTCGAAGCTGTCAAAGAAAAAAGAGGAAACCCAAGTAGACATTGTACCCCTCATCCAAGAAATCGCCTTCCAGCCCGACGGCGCGCATCAGGTACGGATGGAAGCGGTGATCGCCGCACAAAACCCGGGCCTCAATCCGAATTTGTTGATCGAGGCCTTGAGCCAGCAAGCGCCGGAACTCGTGCCAGACTTTGTTCGGGTCGCACGAGTAGAGGTCTATGACAAGGATATGCAGGTGTTTCGATGAGAACGAGGCAAGAGATAAAAGGCCTAGCAAAAGAGGCAATGTACGAGCAAAAGAGGCAATGTACGAGCAAAAGAGGACAGCGAAACTCTTAGTTTTTCTGCTCATTGTGCTCGATTGGCTTTTAGGACTTTTGAACGGAGTCACTCTGTTGGCGCTGGGCTGGTGGGCATTCGGGATTCTGCTGTTGGTCGGGCTATTGCTCCTAGGTGTGCTGGGCGTCAACGCGGCCGGGGAATTTCTTAAGATATTCAGGCGTCAACCGGCCCGTGTGGGGGCAATGTTTGCGGGGCTGGAGTTGAATGTCAACTTTTTCCGTAAGCTCGGCGGTATTCTCTGGATGTCGCTCTGGCTATTTATCTGGTCCCTGCCATGGCTCATTGCCTTTGTCCTTATACTGGCTGCGGCCATCAGGGGCCGCCTGGCGAGTGTGGATCAATACTACTTCCTCCTTGTTGTGACTCTGCCTCTGCTCATCCCTGCCGTTAGAAAGGGCTATGCCTATTGCATGACGTTCTTTATCCTAGCGGACAGCCCCGATGTCAAGGCCATCGAAGCCTTGGATATCTCCAAGTGCATTACAAACGGGCATATAGGCAAGCTGTTCGTTATGAGCCTCAGTTTTTGGGGCTGGTCGATTCTAACGGCCCTTCCGGGGAATATTTTGAACTTGATTGGCGACTTTCTCGCCGGTGACGGACATGTGATGCTGGGCGCCGTGCTCACGAATCTCGGAAATTTGCTGACGCCTATTCTTTTCGCCCTTTTCCTCGGCCCATATATGTTTAGCACCTTTGCCGGATACTATGAGGAACTGTGCGACCTCGCCATTGCGGAAAGCAAAGCCACAGGTGCCGGAATCGAGGATTAGGCATCTTGACAGGCTCTGCTTTCTGAGATATAATTTCCTCGTTCAAAGGGGAGTAGTTAGTGGGCTGTGGCCCAGAGTAAAGTCGTCATCACATGGGAATCTCCCATCGGCTTTACTGACACCAAAACCACGGGTGTTTGACAAGACCTTTGCCAATACTATTGGCAAAGGTCTTTTTTATTTCTTTGCCAGACAAGGAGAGCGTATGCTGCAAGCTTATCAAACATCCAAAGAAGAACTCTGGCGGGACGGGAAGACATCGGCAGAGGGCTTGAATACGCAGGAGGCAGATCGGCGGCGGATAAAGTTTGGGCCGAACGAACTCCGCCAGCGGACACGGACGCCCTTGCTCAAACTCTTCCTCGACGCCTGGCAAGATCCCATGATTCTCATCCTAGCGATCGTAGTGGTCGTCCAGATGGTCCTGGGCGAGTTTTTGGAAGCCGTCGTCATCTTTGCGGTTCTGGTCGTGAACTCGCTGATTTCCGTGATCCAGACGCGCAAGGCCGAGAGTTCTTTGGAAGCGCTCCGGGCAATTGCGGCGCCCATCGCCAAGGTTCGACGAGATGGGGGAATCATGACCGTCCCCGCGCGGGAACTTGTGCCGGGAGACGTGGTGATCCTCGAAGCTGGAGACTTTGTTCCGGCAGATGGTCGGATCATAGAATGCAACGCTCTGAAAGTGGACGAAGGAATCCTCACAGGCGAGTCCGAGTCGGTGCTGAAAACAGACGAGACACTCACGGGTAAACTCCCTCTGGGTGACCGGATCAACATGGCCTACAGCGGAACTGTGGCGGTGCATGGCAGAGGGGTGCTGCTTATTACGGCGACGGGCGCACAGGCGGAGATCGGAAAAATCGCCGCCCTGCTGGAACTGGCGGAGGAGCGGCAGACACCCCTGCAGAGACGGCTCGAACACTTCAGCAAACGACTCGGCATCTGGATTTTAGGGCTTTGCGTGCTTATTTTCTTAGTCGAAACCTTCCGCACCTTCCAGGCAGGAGAAGATTTGCAGCGCGGTATGCTAAACGCGCTCCTGTTTGCCATCGCCGTAGCGGTAGCGGCGATTCCGGAAGCCCTGAGTTCGATTGTGACCATCGTCCTCGCGGTTGGGACGAAAAAGATGGCGGCGCGGAGCGCGATTATCCGCAAACTTCCCGCGGTGGAGGCGCTCGGGAGCACAGGCGTCATCTGCACGGACAAGACCGGGACGCTCACGCAGAACAAGATGACGGTGGTGGATCAGTTTTTGCCGGGGCGTGGGACGGTCGAAGCGTCGTTGTTGCTACCCGCTCTCGCGCTCTGCAACGACGCCAGCATCAAGCCGGACGGGACGCGCCTAGGTGACCCAACGGAGACAGCTCTGGTGGAATATGTGGATCAATGCGGAAGAACCTGCGAGGAATTGCGCGAAGCCTATGCGCGGTGTGCGGAGCTGCCGTTTGACTCAGATCGAAAGCTGATGAGCACACTCCATGCCGTGGACGGTGGACGCCGGATGTTCACGAAAGGCGCGCCGGACGTGCTCTTTTCGCGCTGTACAAAGGTATTGATCGACGGCGGGATTCGGACCTTTGGCCCCGAGGAACGGGTCCTATTTGAACAGGCGAACGAGCGGTTCAGCGAACGGGCGCTTCGAGTACTAGCCTTTGCGACGAAAGAGATGGGTGCGGACGCCAAGACGTTGACCTTGGCGGATGAACAGGGCCTCACCCTCATCGGCCTCGCCGCCATGATCGACCCGCCCAGGGAAGCGGTATATGCGTCAATCGCAGAGGCGCGGCGCGCGGGGATCAAGACAGTGATGATTACCGGCGACCACAAGACAACGGCCTATGCCATTGCCCGGGAAATAGGCATCGTGACAGAGGGTGATGTCGCCGTCACAGGCACAGAACTAGACGCGATGACGGAAGCGGAACTGGACGAGAAACTCCGGCACATCTCCGTCTACGCTAGAGTATCGCCGGAGAATAAGATTCGGATTGTGCGGGCGTGGCAGAAGAAGGGCCAAATCACCGCCATGACAGGCGACGGCGTAAACGACGCGCCATCGCTCCGGCAGGCGGATATAGGTATCGCTATGGGGAGCGGGACAGAGGTCGCCAAAGATGCGGCGGCGATGATTTTGACCGACGATAACTTCGCCTCCATCGTAAGCGCGGTATCGATCGGGCGGACAATTTTCGACAATATTAAGAAAGCGGTCGGCTATCTGTTCTCAGGAAATCTGGGCGCGATCATAGCGATCCTATTCGCCCTCGCGGTCGGATGGGACAAGCCCTTGACGCCGCTGCAAATCCTCTTCATCAACCTGCTCAACGACTCCATCCCGGCAATTGCGCTCGGCCTCGAAAAAGCGGAGCCGACCGTGATGGACCGCCCCCCGCGCGATATGAACGAGGGCATCTTCGGCGGCGGACTCTTCCAAAGCGTTGTGACACGCGGCGTGTTGATCGGGATTGTGACGATCTTGGCCCAGTATATCGGCATGATGCTTTTCTCTCCGGCCATGGGGAGCGCGATGGCTTTTACGACCCTCATCCTGGCCCGCACCTTGCAGACCTTTTCCTCGCGTTCGAACAGTCAGACGATCTTGCAAGCGGGTCCGTTCAGCAACCCATATGCGCTGGGGGCTGTGGGAATTTGCTTCTTGCTCTATAGTGTCACCCTCTTGCCGGGGGCCAGAGAAGTATTCTATATCCCGGCGGCCTTTGGGCTTGCCCAGTGGGGCATTGCGGCCGGTCTTGCATTGGGCGCTGTAGTTTTGATGGAGATTTTCAAAGGGATTCGCAACAAAGTTCTGTAAAACCCTTGCATTGGATGGAAATTCATGCTATACTACGCGAGTATCTTTGCGGGGAGCTTCGGTTCTCTGCTATTTGAGGCGGTCCGCTGGCGGCAATTATCCCGACCATGAACGCCTTGTAGCGAAGGGAGGATGTAACAGTATGGATTTGGTACAAGTACTCAGTGAGCAATACATGAAGCCGGAACTGCCCTCGATGAACGTGGGCGATACCGTCCGGGTTTCCGTAAAGGTCAAAGAAGGCGCTCGTGAGCGTGTCCAGGTGTTTGAAGGCACGATCATCGCGAGAAAGCACGGCGGCGTCAGCGAGACTATCACCGTGCGCCGGATTTCTTACAACGTCGGTTGTGAGAAAGTGTTTCCTGTCCACAGCCCGACCATTGTCGGCGTTGAAACCGTGAGACGCGGTAAAGTCAGAAGAGCGAAACTCTACTACCTGCGCGACCGTGTTGGTAAAAGAGCCAAGGTCAAAGAAAGAATCTAGTCACCCAAAGCGCCCTGCTTTTCAGGGCGCTTTTTGTAACATGTGGGGTGTAGAAAGGGAGGTGTATGTTGTGTCGATTGAGATGAATATCCAGTGGTTTCCCGGCCATATGACGAAAGCCAGACGGATGATGGAGGCCAACGTGCGCCTTGTCGACGCCGTCTGCGAGATTGTAGACGCGCGCATCCCCGAGTCCAGCCGGAACCCAGACGTCACGGAGTTGGTGGGGCAAAAACCGCGCGTTCTGATTTTGAACCGCATAGATCAGGCGGATATCGACCTCACAAAGGCCTGGGCCGCGTATTATAGGACGCTGGGCTATGCCGTGGTAGAGACGGACAGCCAGAGCGGGCGCGGCGTGGACGCCTTTTATCCGGCCTTGATCCAGTTATTACAAGAGAAAATCGAGCAAAATCGGGCGAAGGGGATGGTCGGCAAACCGCTTCGGGCGATGATTGTGGGGATACCTAACGTTGGCAAGAGTTCTTTTATCAACCGCGTGGCAAAACGCAAAGCAGCGATAGCCTCGGATAAACCCGGTGTAACGCGCGGAAAACAATGGATCGTCGTCGGCGAGGGGCTCGAACTTCTAGATACGCCCGGCATTCTCTGGCCCCGCTTTGACAGCCAGACGGTGGGAGAAAATCTCGCCTTTACCGGCGCAGTGCGGGATCAGATTATGGATCGAGAAACCTTAGCGGCGAATCTCTTGCTCCGGCTCCGGGAACTATATCCGGAGCGGATCGAGGAGCGGTATAAATTTATACCGGACCCCGAGGCGAATGGCTATGAACTCCTCGAGACAGCGGCGCGCAAACGCGGCTTCTTGATCCGAGGCGGCGAGGCGGACCTGGAGCGGATGGCAGTCCAGCTGCTGGACGAATTTCGCGGCGGGAAGCTAGGCCGGATCACGCTGGAGCGGCCACCGGCTTTGGTGAAAAACGATGATTGATCTCTGGCAAATAGAACGAGAACTCCAGGCAGACTATGCCGCAATCGCCGGTGTAGACGAGGCCGGACGGGGGCCGCTCGCGGGACCCGTCGTGGCGGCTGCGGTGATTTTGCCACAGGGAATTGAACTGCCGGGGCTGAATGATTCGAAGAAACTCTCCGAACAACAGCGCGAGGCTTTGTTTGGCGAGATTTGTAGCCTAGCTCTGGCCTATGGAATCGGGCTTGCCTCCGCGGAAGAAATTGACGCGATGAATATTCTGAACGCGACGTATTTGGCGATGAACCGGGCAATTGCAGGGCTTTCGTCGGCGCCTAATCTCTGCCTAATTGACGGTAACCGGGCGACGGGAGTACACCACCCGAACCAATGCGTAGTCAAAGGAGACGGGAAGTGCGCGTCCATTGCAGCGGCTTCGATTTTGGCGAAGGTGCACCGGGATCGGTTGATGGTGGAGCTCCATGCCCAATGTCCGCAATATGGCTTTGCCGGGCATAAAGGCTATCCGACGAAGGCGCATTATGCGGCGCTTGACCTCTATGGGCCGACAGCGCATCATCGGCGGAGTTTTTTGCAGAAATGGGAGGCCGGACGGTGAAGCGGACTGGAGATTGGGGCGAGGCACTGGCGGCGGAATATCTGCAGGCGAAGGGCTATCAGGTAGTCACCGCAGGATATCGGACGCGGCATGGGGAGATTGATTTGATTGTTGCGGATGCCCGGTTTGTGGTGTTCGTAGAGGTCAAGACGCGGAAGGATGATTCTTTTGCAAGCGCAAGGGAATTTGTGGATAGCAGGAAGGTCGCACGGATTCGGCAAACAGCGGAGCTATGGCTAATGGAGCATGAGACGGAGTTGCAGCCGCGGTTTGACGTGGTTGAGATCTATGCGCCCTATGGTTTGGACACGAGATACCCGGAAATTCAGCATTTGGAGGATGCGTTTCAGTGAGATGGCCTCTTTTTGACGCCCATTGTGATACGCTATCGGCGATGCGGAGATCTGGTCAGGCTCTTTGGCGGAATGATCTGCATGTGGATCTGGAGCGGGGTCGGGTGTTTGCGCCTTGGGCACAATTTTTTGCGATATTCGAACAAAATGTTTTGTCGCAGGGTCCTTTTTGGGATCAATATGAGCTGTTTTTGGGGCAAATTGGGGCAGAAATGGAACATGCAGTTTTTTGTCGGACTGCGGAAGAGGCAAAAACGGTGGCGGAGATGGGAAAAGTCGCGGCTTTTTTGTCTGTGGAGGGTGCGGAGCTGCTCAATTGCGATTTGGATAAACTCGCGGAGGCGCATAGGCTCGGGGTGCGGATGGTGACCTTGACTTGGAACCATGCGAATGCCCTATCTGGTGCGCACATGGATGCGTCGGGGCGGGGACTTAGTGAATTGGGTCGGCGGTTTGTGCGGACGTGTCAGGACCTTGGGGTGATTGTGGATGTGTCTCATCTCTCGGAGCCGGGGTTTTGGGATGTGGCGGAGGAGATGGAGGGGCCGTTTGTCGCGAGCCATTCGAACTCGAAAGCGGTTTGGTCGCATAGCCGGAACTTGACGGATGCGCAATTTTTGGCTATTGTGAAAGCTGGAGGCGTGGCGGGGATCAATCTCTACAGTAAGTTTGTGGGGGATGACCCGGATGTGGACGATGTGATTGCCCATGTGGAGCATTTTTGGAGCCTCGGAGGAGAGCGGTCTGTAGCGATGGGGGCGGATTTGGATGGGTGCGACGCCTTGCCGCGTGGGATTGTTGGGATACAGGATTTGGAACAGGTAGCCGAGGGGCTTTTGCGGAGAAACTACGGAGAGGGGCTTGTGCGGGACCTCTTTTATAATAATTTGCTCAGGGTAGTTGAGACAGTTTGCTCGATGACGAACGCAAATACGAAATGAAGGATGGTGCGTGAAGATGTGGTATATGAGTACGCGGGATAAGACGGTGCGGGTGAGCGCGGCGGAGGCGATTGCGCAGGGGCTGGCTTCGGATGGCGGGCTGTTCGTGCCGGAGGTGCTGCCGCGGTTTACGGAGGATCAGATCGAGTCGCTTTGTGAGATGACCTATCAGGAGCGGGCGGTCTATCTCATGGGCTTTTTCCTCAGAGACTTTAGCTTTCCGGAGTTGGCGGAGTTTGTGGAGCAGGCGTATAACGAGAAGACTTTTGATGCGCCGGAGATTGCGCCCTTGGTAGAGTGCGCGGAGGACACTTGGTTCCTCGAGCTTTGGCATGGGCCGACTTCGGCGTTTAAGGATATGGCTTTGCAAATTTTGCCCTATCTGCTCACGGCGTCTTTGGAGAAGACGAAGGAGGAGCGGGAGGTTTGTATTCTCGTTGCTACGTCCGGGGATACGGGCAAGGCCGCGCTGGAGGGCTTTTGCGATGTGCCGCGGACGAAGATTTTGGTGTTTTATCCGAAGGACGGCGTGAGCGATGTGCAGGCTTTGCAGATGCAGACGCAGGCGGGGGATAACGTGGGCGTGTTGAGCGTTGTCGGGAATTTTGACGACGCGCAGACGGGTGTGAAGCGGATTTTTGGGGATGCGGCTTTGGCGAAAGAACTGAACGATCGTGGCTATTTCCTCTCATCGGCGAACTCGATCAATTGGGGGCGGCTGTTGCCGCAGATTGTGTATTATGTGTCGGCTTATTGCGATTTGATCCGTGCGGAGCGCATTGAGGTGGGGGAGCGTGTAAACTTCTCTGTGCCGACGGGGAATTTCGGCAATATCCTCGCGGGATTTTATGCCAAGCAGATGGGATTGCCAATTGGGAAGCTGATCTGCGCTTCGAACGCGAACAATGTGTTGACGGAGTTCATTCGGACCGGGGTTTATAATCGGAACCGGCCGTTCCATACGACGCTTTCGCCTTCGATGGATATTTTGGTGTCCAGCAATTTGGAGCGGCTGTTGTTTTTGCTCTCGGGCGGGAATGACACGGAGACTGCGGGGTATATGAAGGAGCTGTCTGAAAAAGGGCAGTATACGGTTTCGCCGGAGGTTCGGGCGGCTGTGGCGGAGACGTTTTGGGCGGATTTCTGTGATGACGCGCGGACGCGGGAGCGGATTGCGGAGCTGTTTGAGGCGGGGTATTTGATGGACACGCATACGGCTGTGGCGTATGATGTGCTTGAGAAATATCGCGCGGAGACTGGGGATACTACGCCTACGGTGGTGGTTTCTACTGCGAGCCCGTATAAGTTTGCGGACAGTGTGCTGGATGCGCTGGGGGCTTTGGGAGACGCCGAAGGGCTGGCGCTGATTGATAAGCTCAGCGAGGTGAGCGGAACGACGGCGCCGGAGCCGCTGGTGGCGCTTCGGGGCAAAGAGGTTCGGTTTGATCGGACGGTTGAGGCTGAGGAGATGACCGCGGCTGTGCGGGCGTTTTTGGTGTGATGCAGCGAAAGCCTCCTTTGGAAAAGGAACCTATGCGCGAAAAGAGGGACGCTGTGGACAGCGTCCCTTACACCAAGAAATAGTTACTTCGCTTCGAAGGTGCCGCAGCAGGTGTCGCGTTCGTCTTTGCAGTTTTGAACTTGGTTTGCGACTTGAATGTGGTCAGCGTGGCACATGAGGTCGGCGCTGTTGTAGACGCAGCTTGTTACGTCGCAGCTGACGCCGGAGAGGCTGGCTGTGGTTTTTTTGGCTTTTATCATAGTTGTTTCTCCTTTGTTGATGGGCGGGCGGCAGGATGCCGCCCCTACAAATGATATTGTTCCAGATTCAGTTTTCCCGGTGGGATTTGAACTATTCCGGAGGTTCTTATGTCTCTTTATGCCATTGGTGATTTGCATCTCTCGCTCGCTACGGACAAGCCGATGGACGTGTTTGGCGGGCGGTGGGAGCGGTATGTGGAAAAATTGCTCGATGGATTTTCCGCGCTCGGGCCGGAGGATATGACGGTGCTTTGCGGAGATTTGACTTGGGGAATGAACCTGGAGGAGAGTTTGGCGGATTTCCAGTTTATCCACGCGCTGCCGGGGAAGAAATTGGTGCTCAAGGGGAATCACGATTACTGGTGGAATACGGCGACGAAGATTGGGCAGTTTTTTTTCGCGCATGGGATTGACAGCATCGGGCTACTCCACAATAATTGCCACTTTTATGGCGACATCGCGATTTGCGGGACGCGGGGGTGGTTTTATGAGGAGGAGACGGGCAGCGAGCATGATAAGAAGATCATGAATCGGGAACTGTTGCGGCTGGAAGCTTCGCTGAAAGCGGCGGGAGATAGGGAGAAATTTTGTTTTTTGCACTATCCGCCGCGGTATAAGGACTATATTTGCCAGGAGATTGTGGACTTGATGACGGCATATGGGGTTACGCGGTGTTTTTATGGGCATATTCATGGGCCGAGCCATCGGTTTGCGGTGGAGGGTTTGGTCGGGGGGATCGACTATCGAATGGTGTCGGCGGATGCGTTGCAGTTTGCGCCGTATAAAATATTGGAAAGTTAACGAAATCTGTAGAAAAATTAACAGATAATTATTTGCAATTTTTGGCCCCATCTGATACAATACGGGGCGGATAAGGATTTAGGAGGATGGCAGAGATGAAAGTTAACGGGGTAAATCCAAAAGAGAAGAGCACAATCGAGGTAATTGTAGAGGTTCCGGCGGCTGCGTTTGAGGCTGCGTTGGAGCAGTCTTACCGTAAGAATCGGGGTGGGTTGTTGATCCCCGGGTTTCGGAAGGGGAAGGCGCCTCGGAAGATCATTGAGCGGATGTATGGAAACTCGTTTTTCTTTGAGGATGCCATTAACATCGTCGCGCCGGATGCGTTTGAGTATGCGGTGAAAGAGAAAGACCTCAAGACCGTTGGGCGTCCGAGTGTGGAAGATGTGGACGTTTCGGACGATAAGGTGTTGACGCTGACCTTTACGACGGCGCTCTATCCGGAGGTGACTCTGGGTACTTATAAGGGCCTTTCTGCGGAGAAAAACGCGGAGGCAGTGAAGAAGGCTGACATTGACGCGGAGCTCTTGGCTCTGCAAAAGCGTAATGCGCGGATTCAGCCTGTCAAACGGAAGGCGAAGAAGGGCGACACGGCAGTGATCGACTTTGAAGGCTTCCTCGATGGCGTACCGTTTGATGGCGGCAAGGCCGATGGATTTGATCTGGTTCTGGGGTCGGGGTCGTTTGTACCTGGGTTTGAGGATCAGGTGATTGGCATGAAAGCCGGGGATGAGAAGGCGGTTAAGATTACCTTCCCGGTGGATTATGCGGCGGATTTGGCTGGCAAAGACGTTGTATTCCAAGTGACTTGCCAGGAGGTCAAAGAGCAGGTTTTGCCGGAGCTCGACGATGAGTTTGCCAAGGATGTGTCTGAGTTTGACACGTTGAAAGAGCTTCAGGAAGACATCAAAACCAGACTCACCGCAGAGCGGACGAAGAAGGCGGACGATGCGTTCGAGGAAGCCATCATGAAGCAGGCTGTGGAGAGCATGACCGTTGAGGTCCCCGCCGCGATGGTGGAGCAGACTTTGGACGGCATGATGCAGGACTTCCATTACAGCATCTCTTCGCAGGGCATGGATCCGGCGCAGTATTTGCAGATGATGGGCATGAATGTGGAGGGCTTCCGCGAGGGCAGCCGTTCGACTGCGTTGGCCCGGCTCAAGACGAGCTTGTTGCTGGAGGCTGTAGCTGCTGCGGAGAAGATCGCGGTAGTCGAGGCGGATATTGAGGCGGAGTATGCGCGTCTGGCGGAGCAATACGGCCAGGCGGTGGAGCGGATTAAGAAGATGGTCAGCGCGGAGGATCTCACAGGGGATATCATGCGCCGGAAGGCTTCGGAGTTGATCTTCGGCAGCGCGAAGACGAAGGCGGCGAAGAAGTCTGCCAAGACGGACGAGGCGGAGGCTCCGGCGGAAGCGGCTGAAGAAAAGCCAGCCAAGAAGCCCGCTGCGAAAAAGGCGGCCAAGACGGAAGCTGAGGTAACTGAGAAGAAGCCGGTGGCGAAGACGACGAAGGCGAAGAAAGAGACGGAATAAAAGCTAGTCCTCATGGCTAGTATGGTATATGGCGCGATGTTTGTGTCGCGCCATATTGCTGGAAAAAACTTGACATAATTTGTAATACAATGTACTGATGGATTTGCGAGGAGGGTTTCGTATATGAGTTTGGTTCCATATGTAGTTGAACAGACCAGCCGCGGCGAGCGGTCTTATGACATTTATTCGCGGCTTTTGAATGATCGAATTGTGATGTTGTCTGATGAGGTCAATGATGTGACGGCCAGCCTCATTGTGGCCCAGCTTCTGTATTTGGAGGCGCAGGATCCGGATAAGGATATTCAGTTTTATATCAACAGCCCCGGCGGGTCGATCACGTCCGGCATGGCGATCTATGATACGATGCAGTATATCAAGGCGGATGTGTCTACCATTTGCATCGGCATGGCGGCGAGCATGGGGGCGTTTTTGCTCTCGGCGGGGGCGAAGGGGAAGCGTCTGGCTTTGCCGAATGCGGAGGTTATGATTCACCAGCCGTCCGGCGGGAGCCGGGGGCAGGCGACGGATATTCAAATCCAGGCCGAGCGGATCTTGCGGATGAAGAAGAATCTGAACCAGATTTTGGCTGAGAATACCGGCAAGCCGATCGAAGTGATCGAGAAGGACTGCGAGCGGGATTATTTTATGAGCGCGCAGGAAGCGGTTGAGTATGGGATTTTAGATAAGGTAATTTCCAAGCGCTAGCGCTTGGAAATTAGGCCGCGCTGTGCGCGGATCGCTGCGGCGGGCTTAGGTGTCTTTTTCGAAAAAGACGGATTCTATTTTTTCGCCTTTGTCGTACACTGGCGCGCACTCCGACGACGAAAAAGCTTTTCGCTACGCGAAAAGGATGGAGGATGCGATTTTTCTAAAGGTAAGGAGAGTTCATGGCTAGAAAGAGTGACGATAGCAAGACGACGCGTTGTTCGTTTTGTGGGAAGCATCAAAATCAGGTAGATCGCATGATTGCGGGGCGGGATTCCTGTATCTGTAATGAATGCGTCGATCTCTGCATGGGGATTTTGGAAGATGAACTGCCATTGGGTGACTGGGGCGGGGGCAAGGAGGCGGCGCAGACTTTGATGCAACCCGCCAGTTTGCCGCGGCCACAGGATATCCGGGCGGTTTTGGATGAGTATATTATCGGTCAGGAGCGGGCGAAGATTGCGCTCTCGGTGGCGGTGTATAATCACTATAAACGCATCTATCTCGGCGGTGAGGACGATGTGGAGTTGCAAAAAAGCAATATTTTGCTCATCGGACCGACGGGGAGCGGGAAGACGCTGTTTGCACAGACGCTTGCGCGGGTGCTTCAGGTACCGTTTGCCATCGCCGACGCGACGACCTTAACTGAAGCGGGATATGTCGGAGACGATGTGGAGAATATCCTCGTCCGTCTACTCCAAGCGGCGGATTATGATGTGGAGCGGGCCCAGCGGGGAATTATCTATATCGACGAGTTGGATAAGATTTCGCGTAAGAGCGAGAACGCTTCGATTACGCGGGATGTGTCCGGCGAGGGCGTGCAGCAGGCATTGCTTAAGATTTTGGAAGGCACGGTTGCCAATGTGCCGCCGCAGGGCGGACGGAAGCATCCGCATCAGGAATTTATCCACATTGACACGTCTAACATCCTCTTTATCTGTGGAGGCGCTTTTGATGGGCTTGAGAAGATCATTGAGCGGCGCATTCATCGGAGCGGGATCGGGTTTGGAGCGGACATTCAGGGTAAGAAGGACAAAGATGTGGGCGAGATTCTCAGGCATGTGCAGGCGCGGGATTTGCTGAAGTTTGGCATCATCCCGGAGTTGGTGGGACGTTTGCCGGTGATTACGCCGCTGAAGTCTTTGGGGCGTGAGGAATTGGTTCAGATTCTCACGGAGCCGAAAAATGCGCTTACGAAGCAATATAAGGCGCTCCTCGGGTATGACGATATGACGCTGGTCTTTGACCGCGGGGCTGTCGAGGCGATTGCGGATCGGGCGATTGAGTTGGAGATCGGTGCGCGGGGTCTGCGCAGCGTGGTGGAGAATGTGATGCTGGACATCATGTTCAACGCGCCGTCTGACCCGAGCATTGACACGATTACGATTACGGAGGCGACTGTCAGAGACGGTGCGCCGCCGGAGATGACGCATAAAAATTTGGAGATTAACGTCCCTGCGCCCGGGCCAGTGCTTGGAATCCCCGGGGCTAGCGCGGGACCGGAAGGACATGTATCGTAAATGCAGGATAGGGGCGGCCCTGTGTGGCCGCCCTGTGTTTTAGGCGGGATAGGCGCCCCTGCGGGACTGTGGTGCGTGGAATTGGAGCGGGAGAAGGCGCAATTTGTGGCGGGCGGCAGGATGCCGCCCCTACGGGTGCCACAGGTTAAGATAGAGAGGTGAATATACATGGAACAAAACAAAGTGAACCAGACGATAGAAACGCTGCCGATGGTTGCCCTGCGGGGGATGACGGCGTTTCCGAATATGCTGCTCCACTTCGATGTGGAACGGGCGATGTCGGTTGCGGCGGTGAATGCGGCGCTGGCCGGAGATCAGCGGGTGTTTTTGCTGACCCAGCGCGAGATTTCAGACGAGGTGCCTGATGAGGCGGGTCTGTTCCGCATGGGGACGATCGGCGTGATTAAGCAGGTGCTCCGGGTGCCGGGGCATGGGATGCGCGTGATGGTGGAGGGTGTCTCTCGGGCGGGGCTGCAGGGCCTTGCGTCGGAGAGTCCGCATTTTATTGCCAATGTCTGTCCCTTGGCGGATGAACCTGTGCCGCAGCGGCGGAATGTGAAGACGGACGCGCTGCTCCGGCAATGTCTGGAACTTTTTGAGGTATATACGGAACTGTCCGGCGGGCAGGGTGAGATCCATGCTGTGTTCACCAGCGACGCGCCCGGCTATGTGGCAGACTATATTGCGCAGAATATCGCGATCCGGCATGAGGAGAAGCAGGAAATTCTGGAAGAACTGCGGCCTTTGGCGCGGCTCAAGCAAATTCTCCATATACTCAGCAAAGAAGTGGAGATTTTGGAGATCAAGAACGACATCGCCGAGCAGACAAGCCAGGTAATGAGCCAGAATCAACGGGATTATTACCTCCGAGAACAGGTCCGCGTGATTAAGCAGGCCCTTGGGGAGTCTGAAGAGGGCGAGGAGGAATTGGAGGAGTATCGGAACCAAGTTCTGCTTCTCGGGCTTCCGGAAGAACTGGAAGAGAAACTGCTCAAAGAGGTTGTGCGGTTGGGAAAACAGCCGTATAACTCCTCGGAGGCGGCGGTGATCCGCAGTTATCTGGACACGGTGCTCGAGTTGCCTTGGAATGTGACTACAAAAGAGCGTGTGGATATTGCCGCGGCGCGGAAGATATTAGACGCGGATCATTTTGGCATGGACAAGGTGAAGGCGCGGGTGATTGAGTTTTTGGCGGTGCGGCAGTTGGCGCCGGAGATTAAGGGCGGGATCATTTGTCTCGTCGGGCCGCCGGGTGTGGGTAAGACGAGTATTGCATCGAGCGTGGCGAAGGCTTTGGGGCGCAATTTCGCGCGGATTTCGCTGGGTGGGATTCATGATGAGGCGGAGATTCGGGGGCATCGGAAGACCTATATCGGTGCGATGCCGGGTCGGATTATGGCGGCGATGCGGCAGGCGAAAAGCCGGAATCCACTGTTGCTGTTGGACGAGATTGACAAGCTTGGGCGCGACCATAGGGGAGACCCAGGGTCGGCGCTGCTGGAGGCCCTCGACTCCGAGCAGAACAGCACGTTCCGGGATCATTATCTAGAACTGCCCTTTGATCTTTCTGAGGTGTTGTTCATCACCACGGCGAACACGCTTGACACGATTCCGCGGCCTTTGCTGGACCGGATGGAGGTCATTGAACTCGGGAGTTATACGGACGAGGAGAAGGTGCAGATTGCGGAGCGGCATTTGTTGCCGAAACAGCGCAAGCGGCATGGACTCACAGTGCGGCAACTGAAGCTGCGGGCGGACGCGGTGCGGGATATCATCGCGGGGTATACGAGAGAGTCCGGTGTGCGGCAGTTGGAGCGGGAGATTACAAAAATCTGCCGGAAGACGGCGGCGCAGATTGCCGAGGGAGAGATCAAGAGCCGCAATGTGACCACGGCGGAGCTGCATGGTTTGCTGGGGGCGCGGAAATATCACATCGAGACGGTGAGCCCGGTGGATGAGGTCGGCCTTGTGCGGGGATTGGCTTGGACGAGTGTCGGCGGGGAGATTTTGACCGTTGAGGTGAGTGTGTTGCCGGGGAGCGGGAAGTTGGAGCTCACCGGAAATCTCGGCAATGTGATGCAGGAGTCCGCGAAGGCGGCGTTGAGCTATATCCGCTCTCGGACTACGACGCTTGGGATCGCGGAGGATTTTTATAAGACGCAGGATATTCACATCCACTTCCCGGAGGGGTCGATTCCGAAGGATGGACCGTCGGCCGGGATTGCGATGGCGGTGGCGATGGTGTCGGCCTTGACGGGTGCGCCGGTTCGGCGGGATTTGGCGATGACGGGGGAGATTACGCTCCGAGGTCGGGTGCTGGAGATCGGCGGGCTCAAGGAGAAGACGATGGCGGCGCTGCGGAGTGATATTCGCACGGTGATTGTGCCGCTGCAGAATGAGAGTGATCTGGACGAGATTGATCCGACGGTGCGGGCGGCGTTGCAGATTGTGCTGGTGGATCATATGGACGCGGTGTTGGAAATCGCGCTCAGTTTGCCGGAAGGCAAGGGTGAGAAAAAGTCTGCGCCGGTGAAGAAAGCCACGGCTAGTAAGAAACGGAAGACTGGGGCAGTGATCCAGCAGTAAGAGGCATGTAGGGGCGGGGTTCTACCCCGCCCGTTTTGTATCGCGGGCGGGGCAGAATCCCGCCCCTACGAGAGGGAGCGGAATATGAATGTACATAATGTGGAGTTTTTGAAGAGTGTGACGAGTCCGGAGAACTTTATTGACGATGAGCGGCCGCAGATTGTGTTTGCGGGGAAAAGTAATGTGGGCAAGTCTAGTGTGCTGAACTGCGTACTGCGCCGAAAAAACTTCGCCCGCGTAGGGCAGACGCCAGGGAAGACGGTGCATATCAATTATTTCCTCGTAGATCAGAAGGCCTATTTTGTGGATTTGCCGGGCTATGGGTATGCGAAGGTATCCAAGACGGAGCGGGATCGTTGGGGTCGGCTGATGGAGCAATATTTCGGCGCGGGCCTCATTGATCTGGGCGTTATGATCGTAGACGCGCGGCATAAGCCGACGAAGGATGACTGTGTGATGGCGGCTTGGTTTAAAGAGACAGGCTGTCCGCTGATGATTGTGGCGAATAAGGTGGATAAGTTGGCGAAGAGCCATATTGAGCCGAACATGGCGGTGATTCGAGAGACATTGGGACTCTCCTCGGAAGTAGAGATTATTCCGTTTTCTGCTGAGAAGGGTGTTGGGCGAGAGGCCTTGCTAGCTCGTTTGCAGGAGGCTGCTGCAGTTCCAGGTGAAGCGGATTTGCCTGAGGAGGCACCCTCTCTATAACACTATTTTTATGAGCCTGCGGTTCGCTGCACTCGTTTCGCTGAGGCGCCTTACTTTTTTTGCTATCGCACAAAAAAGTAAGCAAAAAAATACGACCCGAGGGCTTCGCCCCCGAGTCCCCCCATTTGACTTTTGGCATTTGCGCATTCCAGTCATGCGGTTCCGTCTGCCGGCGGAAGCTGGGTCGCTTTCGGGCGTGTATGTTCTTGTGCGGTGGGGTTCGCACTGCACTACCTTCCGCCGGGCGAGGCGGAACCATGCGACTTTTGTGCGCACAGGGTAAAAGTCAAAAGGAAGAGATTTTCAAGAGAAACCAATTGGTTTCTCTTGAATCGCCTTTTTGTTTCTTTTTGGCGAAGCAAAAAGAAGGCCTGCCCGGCAGGGCATACAGCCTACTGGCCAGCAGGGCCTAAAAAGAAATATCTCTATAGCGAAAAACGGAAACTCATGTTATAATAAAAAGATGAAAAATTAGGGAGGTGAGCAGATGAATCTATTCCAAAACGGCCTGGATTGGTCGTTTGTGACCGACGCCTTGTTCATGGTAATCCCGATCCTCATCTGCCTCACCATCCACGAATTGGCTCACGGAGCGGCGGCGTTGGCGTTGGGAGACGATACGGCGAAGCGGATGGGGCGGTTGACGCTCAATCCGATTAAACATATTGATCCGATGGGGTTTATTATGCTGTTAGTTGTCCGGTTTGGTTGGGCGAAGCCTGTGCCGGTAGATATGGACAAGTTTAAGAATCCCAAGTTGGGGATGGCGTTGACAGCGCTGGCGGGTCCGATGTCTAACTTTCTGCTGGCGGGTCTGATCTTCTTATTTCAGGTGCCGCTCGGGTTTATGATGCGGGACGGCGGGCTCGCGCTCTTTGTGGGGGCAAGCCTGCATGAGCGTCTGCTGGCATCGACGGCTTTGATCAGTGTGTTTCTTGGGGTTTTTAATCTCTTGCCCATTCCACCTTTGGACGGGTCGAAGATTGTGTTTGGGCTTCTCAGAGATTCTCATTACAACTTACTGATGCGCTATGAGCGGCTTGGTTTTGTTTTGCTCATCGCGCTCATCTGGTGGGGTGGACTCACGACGGGGCCGCTTCGGGACGTGATGAACGGTGTGGTCAGGTTCATTTTCGAACTGATGCGCGGGCCGTCTGTCTTTTTGTTCGGTTAAGGGGAGGGGATGTAAATGGAACGAAACCCGACCTTTTATGTAGAGGCCGTTGTCCTTGGGCAGGAGAACATGGAGGATTTTGAAGGGCCGCTGAATTTGCTTCTCCAACTCGTGTCGAAGAATAAGATCGCCATTGCCGATATTCAGATCGGGGATATTTGCGACCAATATCTCGCATCTCTTGAGCAGATGAAGGAGATGGACCTCGAGGTAGCCTCCGAGTTTGTGCAGATGGCTTCGCACCTGGTGTATATCAAGGCGCGGACTTTGCTTTCGGCGGATCAGGAGATTCCGGAGTTGGAGCAACTCATCCACTCGATGGAGGAATTGCAGTGCCGGGGGCAGTTTACGCAGATCAAGGGCGTGCTTGAGGCGCTGGAGGCGCGGTATATCCCCGGTGGGGGATATATGGAGAAACCGCCAGAGTATATCCCGGCGGAGGACTATCAGCACCAGCATAATTTGCTCGACTTGTTGGAGGCGCTTTTTCGGGTAATCGGGCGGGAGGAGATTGATCTCACCCAGATGGCGGAGAGTCCGCGCTTTGTGATGCCGACGCCGATTACCTACTCCGTGACGGACAAGGTGGGGGAGATTGTGGCGCGGCTGAAGCGGTCCGGCGCGGTGACGATGCGGACTTTGTTTTGTGAGGCGGAGAGTCGGTCTGAGGTTGTGGCGACCTTTGTGGCGGTGTTGGAGCTTTGCAAGATGGGGAGCATCGAATTTACCGGCGAGGGCGGGGAGCTGGAAGTGAACTTTACCGGTGTGGAGCCGCAGCAGATCGAATCTCGGACGATGGTGGAAGAGGAGCAGTAATATGGAAGTGCAGAATATCACGGCGGCGGTGGAGGGGATCCTCTTTGCATCGGGTGAGCCGGTGCCGATGAAGCGGTTGGCGAGCGTGCTGGAGATTGACGACAGAGCGGTGGAGTATGCCATCGTGCAGCTTGAGGCCCATTACAACGATGGAGAGCGCGGGGTTCGGGTACTCCGGATGGAGGATGCCGTTCAACTTTGCTCGGCGCCGGAATATGCGGATGTAATCAGGCGGATGCTGGAGAAACGGCGGGTGCCGCAGTTGAGCCCAACGGCTTTGGAAGTGCTTGCGATTGTGGCTTACTTCCAGCCGGTGACGCGGGCTTATGTGGAGAAGGTGCGCGGGGTAGATTCGAGCTACACCATGAGTACGCTTCTGGCGCGGGGGTTGATTGAATCCTGCGGATACTTGCAGGTGTTGGGTCGGCCGACCTTGTTTCAGACGACGAAGACCTTTCTCCGCACCTTTGACCTGACCAAACTGGAAGACCTGCCGCCCCTGCCGGACGCGGAAGATGGCGAGGCCAAGGCGCAGCTGCAAGAGGCGATCGAGGCAATCCAGCGGGAGCAGGAGGAGAAGCGTCAGGCGGAGGCAGTGGCCCAAGAATTGCGGAATAGTTTGTTTGAAGATGAGGCACTGGGGGCGGAAGAAGCTATGGCGGCCGAGGCGGCCGAAGCGGGAGTTGAGCGGGAGGAAGAGTAAATGTCTTTGGTGTCAGTGATATTTGTGGCGGTTGTTGTAGTTGCCGTGGCTGGTTTGTTGATTCTGGGACTTATAGGACGCGGTGAGTAAGGCTGAAAGTGAGCCGGAAGGAGGGGTAGCGAATGCTTTGGGTGTTGGCCATTGTTTCGGCGGTTTTCCTTGAAGTTTCTAGAATATTCTTTCAGACCCTACCTCCGGTGGTTTCATGGGTCGTTGTGATTTCATCTCTTGTTTTTCTGGTTTTGGCGGCGGTGTTCAAGAAGTTTCCCCTGTGGGGGGCGGCTTTGTTTTTGGCGTTTGCCGTATTTACGATGTTGTTGCCTTTCTGGTTGCAGACAATGATTCTGTGGGTGATTTTTTGGATCGTTGTTGGGATTTTGGGGCTTTTTATATTGATTCAGCCGCTGCGAGTCGGGGTTATGGCGCGGTATGACGCGGAGGGGTTTGCGGCATTTGCCCGCGTGGGGCCTGTGCAGATCAAGGTGTTCCCGATGAAGAAGGGGCCGAAGAAGGAGAAAAAGCCGAAGGAAGCCCCCCCCCCGGAAGTGCCGGAGGAAACTGCGGTTTCAGAAGGCGGGTCGGCGGAGAAGCTGCAGGCGGCGCTTTCTATTATCGGGCCGATTTGGGAACAGGTTCGGCGGAAGCTCCTGTTTAATGAGATTACGCTTCACTATACCGCCGCTACGGATGACGCGGCGCAGACGGCGATTCGATATGGCGCGGCTTCGGCTGCGGTGAGTAAGATGATGCCGATGATTTGCGGGAATTTCCGAGTGAAGAAGCAGGATGTGCAGATTCGCGCGGATTTTGTGAGCGGGGAAGACAAGGTGTTCTTACGGGTGCGGCTTTCTATTTCGATTTTTGGAGCGCTGTGCCTTGGACTATTTACGCTGATAAAACTAAAGCAAAGTGGCCTGATTATGAAAGGAGCAAACAAACATGGACAAGCATCCCATCAACCAGTTTAGCGAGGGCGTTGTACAGAAAATCCGGGAGATGATCGAGGTGAACACGATTGTGGGCAACCCGATCACTACGCCGGACGGGATTATGATTATCCCAGTGAGCAAGGTGACCGTTGGGTTCGTCTCGGGTGGAGCGGATTGGTCGAAAGAGGCGCGGCAGAACGCGAACTTCGGCTGCGGAACCGGGACTGGGGTTACCGTCAATCCTGTGGGTTTTCTGGTGGTGAAGGACGGGCATGTGAAGATGATGAACATCAATGCGCCCGCGAATTCGACTTTGGACCGTGTGATTGAAATGGTGCCGGAGGTTATGGATCGCGTGTCGGAGTGGACCGGAAAAGACTGAGGTTCGCATAGTTCACCAGGGCTTTGACTATACTAAGCACTGCCTGATTTTGTAAAGGTGGTGTTGATTATGTCGATCAAAAGGGTGCGGATGATTGCGGCTTTGATTTGCGTTTCGGTGATGCTTAGCCTTTGGATGGTGCCAGAGGCGCAGGCGTCCGGGGCGCCGCGAGTTTCGGCGAAGAGCTATGTATTGTTGGACGCGGGGACCGGGACGGTGCTCCTAGAGCGGAATGCGGATGTGCAGATGCTGATCGCCAGCACGACAAAGATCATGACGGCTGTTGTGACGCTGGAACACGCGCATCCGGATGATTTGGTGGAGATCAGACCCGAACACACGGGGATCGAGGGGTCTTCGATGTATCTCAGGGCCGGGGAGACGATGACGGTGCGGGACCTGTTATATGGCCTCATGCTGGCGTCTGGGAATGATGCGGCGGTGGCTTTGGCTTATCATGTGGCTGGAGGCATCGAGGAATTTGCTGTGCTGATGAATGAGAAGGCTGGGGCGCTGGGCATGACGAACTCTAGCTTTCGGAATCCGCATGGGCTGGATGCCGAGGGGCACTACTCTACGGCGCGGGATATGGCGATACTCGCGGCTTTTGCCATGGAGTCGGAGGATTTCGTGGAAATCGTGAGCACGCGGAGTGCGCGGGCTGCGGGGCGGAGTTTGGTGAACCACAACAAGATGCTCTGGCGGTATCCGGGGGCGGAGGGCGTCAAGACGGGGTACACGCGGGCATCAGGCCGGAGCTTGGTGTCTGCGGCGAGCCGGGATAGGACGCGGTTGATCTGTGTGACGCTATCTGCGCCGCGTGATTGGGCTGACCATACGGCCCTGCTTGATTGGGGCTTTGCACATTACCGCTATCATGGGCTATTTGTCCAGGGTGAGGTGGTTGCTACGGTCCCGGTGATTTCCGGCATGGGGGATTCTGTAGAACTCGTTGCGGAGGCGTGTTTGAAGCTTTTGACGGGAGTGGAGGACGAGGTAGCTGTGGTGATTGAGGCGCCTCGGTTTGTGTATGCCAGTGTAGCGGCGGGGGACCAAGGTGGCCGTGTGCTTGTTATGGTCAACGGAGAACAGATGCTTGAGACGCGGCTTTTGTATCAGGAGAGCGTGGAATTAGACCAGACGAATCGGCTGAGTTTCTGGGAAGAGGTTCGATGGCGGTTTGGGCTGGTGGGTTGATTTTGAGGGACGCACACCACGGAGGATTCCGTCGGGGGCGCTGTGCCTTAGGGGAGAAATCCGCAGTCAGCTTCGCTGACAGCTCCTTTGGAAAAGGAGCCTACATAAAGAAGGACGTGACAAAATGTTAGAACGACTACAAAAAATCCTCTCCGCGCGGGGTATTGCCTCGCGCAGGGAAGCGGAAACGATGATAAAGGCGGGCCGGGTGACGGTGGACGGGGTGCGCGCGGAACTTGGGCAGCAGGCTGATCCATCGAAGCAGACGATCTGCGTAGATGGAAAACCCGTAAAAGGCGGCTTAGAAAAGCGGGTGTATATCCTGCTGAACAAGCCTCGGGGCTACGTGACAACGGTGAAGGACGATAGAGGCCGGAAGACGGTGCTCGATCTTCTGGGACCTGAGGGACGGGGTCTATGGCCTGTGGGGCGGCTTGATCGAGACAGCCAGGGGCTGTTACTTATGACGAATGACGGGGATGTGACCCGTGTACTTACGCATCCGTCATTTGAGGTGGAGAAGACTTACCGTGTCTGGGTGCGAGGCAAAGATCTGTGGCAGAAGGTGTTGGAGCTGGAGAAGCCGCTCACGATTGACGGAGAACGCCTCCGCGCCGCGAAAGTGCGGATGATTGACGAAACAGATGAGGGCGGCGTACTCGATGTGAAGATCAAAGAGGGCAAGAATCGGCAAGTGCGGAATATGTGCGCGCTGTTTGATCTCGATGTCATTCGTCTGGTACGGATCCGAGAAGGAGAACTCCGCCTCGGTGACTTGCAAAATGGCAAGTGGAGACATTTGACGCCGGAAGAAGTGGGATACCTGAAGAACATCGGCCGAGAAGATGATGAAAGCTTCTAAGCTTCTTCTTGCAAAATGCGCGAAAAAGGCGTAGAATGATTGGACGCTTGCGTAAAGATATAGAAGTAAGGTGGGGCGACAAATGGATCGAGATATTTTGTCCGTCATTGAGGCGAAGGCGAAGAAATTTTCCAAAGGCCAGCGGCAGATTTCCAAGTTTATTTTGGAGAACTACGATAAGGCGGCTTTTATGAATGCGGAAAAGCTGGGCCGAACGGTGGGGGTGAGTGAATCTACCGTGGTTCGCTTTGCGTCCCAGCTTGGGTATGACGGATACCCCGGAATGCGGCGCGCCTTGCAGGAGATGATTCGCAATCGGCTGACTTCTGTCCAGCGGATTGAGGTGGCGCGGGACACGCTGGATAGTCAGGATATTTTGGCCTCTGTGCTCACCAGTGATATTGAGCGCATCCGCGCGACCTTGGACGAGGTGGATCAAGTGGCTTTTGAGGCGGCGGTGACGGCGCTCTTAGAGGGGAAGCGGATTTTCATCTTGGGACTTCGGTCGTCGTCGGTGTTGTCTAGCTTTATGGGCTTTTATCTCAGCATGACCAAGGAAAATGTGAAAGTAATCAACGACTCGGTCAATGATGTGTTTGAGCAGATTTTGAATATCGGGCCGGGAGATGTGTTTTTTGCGATCAGTTTCCCGCGCTATTCCAGCCGTACGGTTAAGGCGATTCGGTATGCGCACGATCGGGGGGCTACTACGATTGCGCTCACGGATGCGGAAGTGTCGCCGATTGCGTCTATGGCGGATGTGAAGCTGTTTGCGAAGAGCGATATGATCTCCTACCTCGATTCACTTGTCGCGCCGTTTAGTATGATTAATGCCCTGGTCGTGGCGATGGGACTCCGGTCCCAGGCGGAAATTTCCGAGACATTTGGGCGACTGGAGCGGATTTGGGCGGAGTATAATGTGTTTGAGCCCAGCAGAATGCCGCAGACGGAGGGAGTTTAGGCATGGCGGGGCACATCAGTATCGCGATAGACGGGCCTTCCGGGTCCGGGAAGAGCACGCTTGCCAGGAAGCTGGCGGAGCGGCTTGGGTTTGTTTACTTAGATACCGGCGCGATCTATCGGGCCATGGGGCTTTACGTCCACCGGGCGGGGGCTGATCTGGACGATGAGCAAGCGGTCGATGCCTTGCTGCCGCGGCTTCAAAAGATTCGCTTTGGGCATGAGAATGGGACGCAGCGGGTGTTTCTAGGGGAAGAAGATGTCTCCGAGGCGATTCGGATGCCGGAGGTTTCGGTATACGCCTCCCAAGTGGCGGCGTATGCGGCGGTGCGGGCTTTTTTGCTGGATATGCAGCGGGAGTTCGCCGAGCTATATGACGTGGTGATGGACGGGCGGGACATCGGTACGGTGGTGTTGCCGCATGCGAGTCTCAAGGTGTTTCTCACGGCTACGCCGGAGCGGCGGGCTGAGCGGCGGTATGCGGAATTGCGTTCTCGAGGTGTGGAAGAGGCGTATGAACAGGTGCTCCAGGATATCCGCGACCGGGATGAGCGGGATATGAGCCGGGATATTTCCCCCCTCCGCCAAGCGGCGGACGCGGTGGTGTTGGATACGACGGATTTAGATTTGGACGAGAGTTTGGAGGCCTTGGTGCGTCTGGCTGAGACACGGCTTCCGCTCGGGGGTGAGCGGGCATGAGTGGTCTTGCGTATCGCATACTTTGGGCGATTACTTGGCCTTTTGTGAACCTGATCTATCCGCGCAGGACGATTGGGCGGGAACATGTGCCGGGGCCGGGTGCGGCCTTGATTTGCGCCAATCATTCCTCGATGATTGATCCGTTTTTGATCGCGTATAGCATGGGCGCCAAGTGCCAGATTCATTATATGGGGAAGGCGGAACTGTTTCGGATCCCTGTGATCGGCTCGCTTTTGCGGCTTGCCGGAATTTTCCCGGTCGATCGGCAGGGCGGGGGCGCTATGGCGATCAAAGGGGCGATGAAGTTCCTCAAAGACGGGGAAAAGGTCGGCATTTTCCCGGAGGGGACCCGCGTCTACACCGAGGCGGAGAGCGAGGCGAAGACGGGTGCTGTACGTCTGGCAGCGAAGATGGGCGTGCCGATTGTGCCTGTGTATCTGCCGCGCGAGAAGAAGATTTTGCGGCGCAATGTTGTCGTGATTGGCGAGCCTTATATGGTCGAATTGGACAAGAAGCCGGAGCCAGAGGAAGTGGAACGGGCGGCGGAGGAATTGATGGCGAAAATTCGCGCGCTCGGGGAGGATGACCGATGAAACGAGTTGTTCTGGCCGAGACGGCGGGATTTTGCTTCGGGGTCAATCGCGCGGTGGATTTGACGGAGCAGACCATCCAGCGGGATGGCGCCTGTGTGACCTTGGGGCCTGTAATCCATAATCGGCACGCGGTGGAGCGGCTGGGTGCCCGGATTATCGAGCTCCCGGAAGAGGCGGAGCCGGGCAGCCGGTTAATTATTCGGAGCCACGGTGTGGGTCGTGCGGTTGTGGAGGCCTTGGAGGCCCGGCGCGTAGAGATTATAGACGCGACTTGCCCGTATGTGAAGAAGATTCATCGGATTATTGAGACTGCCGATCAAAATGGGCGGCGGGTGATGATTGTCGGCCAGCGGGACCATCCAGAGGTGATCGCGGCTGGAGGTTGGTGTTCGGGGCCGGTGGTGGTTGAGACGGCGGCGGAGCTGGAACAGTGGCTTCAGATGGAGGAATGCCCAGAAAAACCTCTGACGGTGGTTTTTCAGACCACCTATGCGCGGGCAAATATGGAGGCTCTGCGACAAATTCTAAAAAAGTGGTGTACAAGCGTAGAAATATTTGATACAATATGTGATGCTACGTCCGAACGGCAGGCGGAGGCCGCCTCTTTGGCGGCGATTTCGGATGCGATGATCGTGATTGGCGACCTAACGAGCGCCAACAGCCGGAATTTAGCCGCGATTTGCGCCCAATATTGTCCACGTGTGGCTTTTATTGAGAGCAAGGCAGACCTTGACCTGGGCCTGTTCGACGGAGCGGATACCATTGGTATCGTAGCCGGGGCTTCTACTCCGGCATGGATCATTAAGGAGGTTTATCAGACGATGAATGACGAGATTTTGAAAGCGACCGAAGAAACCGAATCTACCCAGCTGACAGAGACTGCAGAGCTTGAGACGGAGGTAACGCCGGCCCCGATGGCCGAAGCGACCACCGCTCCGGAGGACGAGTCTTTTGAAGCATTGTTGGAGAAGTCCATCAAAACGCTGCGTACGGGGGAAAAGGTTGTCGGCATCGTTGCTGCTATTACACCGACAGAGATTACGATTGACCTGGGCACAAAACACGCGGCCTACATCCCTGTCCACGAACTGACGGATGACCCGGAAGTGAAAGTGGAAGACCTCATTCAGATCGGCGGCGAGGTGGAAGCCTACGTCATGCGGGTCAACGACGTGGAGGGCACTGTGATGCTCTCGAAGAAGCGTCTGGATGCCGGGAAATTCTGGGATGAGATCGGTGCGGCGAGCGATAGCAGAGCCGTTGTCGAAGGCGTCGTGACGGAAGAGAATAAGGGCGGCGTTGTGGTCCGTGTCAAGGGAATTCGGGTGTTTGTGCCCGCGTCTCAGACGGGGGTTCCGAAAGACCAGCCGCTGGACCAGCTTGTTGGGCAGAAGGTCAAACTGCGCATTACGGAAGTCAACCAGTCGAAGCGGCGGGTTGTGGGTTCGATCCGCGCTGTTGGCTCTGAACTCAGAAAAGAATTGGCTGAGAAGCTTTGGGAAGGGATTGAGGCTGGCAAACGTTACCTTGGCACCGTGAAGAGCCTCACGCCGTATGGCGCCTTTGTAGATATCGGCGGTGTGGACGGTATGGTTCACGTATCCGAGCTCTCTTGGAGCCGCGTAAAATCCCCGGCAGACGCTGTGAAAGTGGGCGACAAGCTGGAGGTGTATATCATCTCCTTTGACAAAGAGAAGCAGAAGATTTCGCTCGGTCACAAAGACCCGAATCTGAATCCGTGGAAGATGTTTACGGATAAGTTCGAAAAGGGCGCCGTGACGCGTGTGAAAGTGGTCAAGCTCATGCCGTTCGGCGCGTTTGCTGAGGTTATGCCGGGTGTAGATGGTTTGATCCATATCTCGCAGATTTCGGATCGCCGGATCGCGAAACCGCAAGAGGTTTTGAGCGAGGGGCAAGAAGTCGATGTGCAGATCACCGATATCGACTATGACAAGAAGAACATCTCGCTCAGCATGAGAGCCCTCTTCGAGAGCCCGAGCGGGTCTGCGGCGGCGAGCGACGCGGAGCAGAGCGGACCGGACGAGATCGTCTATGATACGGATATTGATAAACCGGAAGTAGAAATTGAGATCGAGGTTCCGGCTGAAGTTGAGGTCGAAATCGAAGTTCCGGTCGAGGTCGCAGAGGAGATTGATCCTGTTGCGCTGGCTGAAGAAGTGATTACCGAAGCGGCTGCGGAAGAGGGCGAAGAGGCGTAAGCCTGTTTGGAATGAATAGGGAAGACCGCGCAGTACAGAGCGACTGCGCGGTTTTTTTGTTCGTAAATAGGCTCCTTTTCCAAAGGAACTGCCACAGGCATTCCTTACCGCCGTTCCAATTATCCGCCCCGCGTCCAACAAATCCTCCGTCAGACTACGCCTGCCAATAGGCACCCCTTCCGCCAAGCCAATCGCTTCGCTCTTGGGGCGTCAGTTGAAAAAGGAGGCTTTTTGCGGCGTGCCGCCGAGGTCGGCTATCCCTGTAACTCAAAAAATAGGAAAACTGTGAAAATCTGTTGATAAATCCTACGGAACGGTGTATAATACTCTTGGGATCGTATCGGCAATTGCCGGAGAGGATAAGCGTGAACACATCATGTATCGAATTGGAGATCGCATCGCCCATCCCTTGCACGGCGCTGGGGAAATCGAACGGATTGAGGCCAAGAAGATCAACGGCACGACCCGGGAGTATTATGTTGTAAAAATGCCCGTGGGTGATATGATTGTGATGATCCCCAAAGAGACAAGCGATTCCATCGGCGTGCGCCCGATCGTAGGCGCGGACGAGGCGGATTCTATTTTCGCGGCCATTTCCGGACTGGAGGTCAATATGACCCAGAACTGGAGCCGGCGGTATCGGGAGAATATGATCCGCATCAAAAGTGGAGACTTGCTTGAGGTGGCCGCTGTGATTAAAGGTCTCGTCAGCCGTGAGACGGACAAGGGTCTTTCTACGGGGGAGCGGAAAATGCTCCACTCGGCGAAGCAGATTTTGATTTCGGAAATTGTCCTCAGCCAGCGTGTGAGTTATGAGGAAGTGGAAGCGCGGCTCACGACAGTGTTGGCATAATGACGACTATTCCGGCGCAAGCGCCTATGGTATAATATGGGACAAGGCGCATAAATTGAATTAGGTATCATGTCAAAAAGGGGCTGAGGCCCCTTTTTGTGTAAGGATTTGCAGGAGGTGAGGGACCTGTTCAGGCTTTGGAAGAAGATGAGACAATGGACTGCGGAGCCTAGGCCGGGCCTCAGCGTGGTTGTGCCTGCTCTGTTTGAAGATAGCGCGATGGAAGAGAGCCTGCTGTATCGGCAGATAAACGGGGTGCCCGTGGTAGCGCATACGCTCCTGGCGCTGGATCAAATTCCCTTCGTGACGGAGATTATCGTCGTGATCCGTGAGGCGGAACTCAAGCGCATGGCGGATATTTGTAAAGCGTTTGAGATCGGGCGGGTGCGGAAGGTGGTCTGCGCGCGGGAGGCGGGGCTTTCGGCGCTTTTGGTGGGTGTGTATGAGTGCGATCGAGCTCTGGACTACATAGCGATTCATGATCCGCTTCGGCCCTTCGTGACAGGGGAGATTCTCGGGGCCGCGCTTGACATGGCAAGCAAGGCCGGGGCTGGTGCGCCGGCGGTTCCGGTGAAAGATACGATCAAAATTGTCGAGGCGGGGATGGTTCGGGAAACGCCAGATCGGAACGCCTTGCGTCTGCTGCAGACACCGCAGGTTGTGGAAAGCAGTTTGCTCAAGGCGGCGATTTCGCGTACGGTGGAAACTGGGATAGCGGGCGGTGATCTGGCGGCGGTATTGGAGACGCTTGGGATTACACTGTGGCTCACAGAGGGGTCGGACGAGAATATGCGTGTTGGGGCGGTTGCGGATCTCCCGGCGGCAGGTGCGATTTTAGCGAAGAGGATATATGGATGAGGATTGGACACGGGTATGACGTGCATCGGCTTGCGGCGGGCCGGGAACTGGTGATCGGCGGGGTTTCCATCGAGCATGAGTTTGGGTTAGATGGACATTCGGATGCGGACGTGCTGGTCCACGCGGTGATGGACGCGGTTCTGGGGGCGCTTGCGCTTGGAGATATCGGGCGGCATTTTCCGGATACGGATGCGCGGCATCGTGGAATTAGCAGTATGGCGCTGTTGCGCCATGTGGTGAGATTGATGGATCAGGCGGGGTTTCGGTTGGGGAATTTGGACGCGACGGTGGTGGCGGAGGCGCCGAAGTTTGCGCCGTTTACTCCGCAGATGCGAGAGAATTTGGCCGGTGCGTTTGACGCTCCGATTGACCGGGTGAATGTCAAAGCGACCACGGAAGAGGGGTTGGGATTTACCGGGGCGCGGACTGGGATTGCGGCGCACGCGGTGGTGCTATTAGAGCCGAAGGTGTAAGATTTGCTCCGCGCGGGAGTTGTATTACAGCAAAAAAAGAAGGGCAGGGATTTGGGTGAAAGCGGTTGGATTTGTTGGGATAGGTCTGATGGGCAGGGCTATGGTGCGCAACTTGATGAAGGCGGGGTATGATGTGACGATCTACACCCGCACAAAGGAAAAGGCGCAGGGGAATTTGGATGAGGGCGCGCGCTGGGCGGACACGGTGGCGGAGTGCGTCAAAGACAAAGACGCGGTGATTACGATTGTGGGCTATCCGCAGGATGTGGAAGAGGTCTACTTTGGATCAGGCGGGATTTTAGAGAATGTGAATCCGGGCACGCTATTGATCGACGCTACGACCAGCACCCCGGAGTTGGCTGTGCGGATCGCCGCGGCGGCGAATGAGAAAGGGCTTTCGGCCCTGGACGCCCCTGTGACAGGCGGTGAGCGCGGTGCGATTGCCGGGACTTTGACCATCATGGCAGGCGGAGAGCAAGACGCGTTTGACCGGGCGATGCCACTGTTTCAGGCTATGGGCGAAACGATCCGGCATCAGGGGCCGGCGGGTACGGGTCAGCACTGTAAGATGGCGAATCAGATCGGCATTTCGGCCGCGATCTCGGGGCTTTGTGAAGTGGTGGCCTATAGTAAAACTGTGGGTCTAGACCCGGCGTTGGTGCTGGATACCATTAAGGGCGGCTCAGCGGGGAGTGCGCAGATGAATCTGCTGTCCCCAAAAGTGTTGGCCGGAGACGATACGGCGGCTTTTTATCTCAAACATTTCCTCAAAGACCTCAAGATCGCCATGCACGAGAGCGAGAGCCGGGGGCGGGATTTGCCGGGGGCCAGAGGTGTCATGGAGAAATATCAGATGCTGGAAGATCAGGGCTACGGAGATTGCGGGACGCAGACTTTGTATCGCTGGTATGAGTAGATAGTTAGATCAAATAAAACAACCGGGCAAGATTCCATCCAGAATCTTGCCCGGTTGTTTTTTGTTCTGTTTATAAGATTTGGATGCTATCAATTCTGCCGTTGATGAAGGTGAAGCGGTATTCCTCTTCCCAGGGCTCTAGTTCAACATAGGCTGCCATATGCCAGGCCGCCGCCAGCACGGTTGTTTCGATGACGACGCGGTTGCCGTCTTGTTCGACCAAAGTGTGTTCGGCGGTTGCCCAGTCCGGGCGGGAAGTGCCCATTCTGGCGGCCTGCATGTAGAGGTTGCCGTTGTATGCGATAAAAGAGGAGAATTCGCCGGATAGCTCGGCGTCGATCCAACTTGCGGTGAAGTACTGGGATAAATAATCACGGATATCGTCCAGATCCCCGAATCCAGATGCCGGCAACAGGCGGGCGAAGCCGCGTTCGGCGAGGTGATCCGGCAAGTTATCCCAGGCAATGTGACCGGGCTCAAAGGGGTCAGTCCAATACCACCACGCGTTCCAAAACTCGCCCGCCGCGACTATGGTTGCGCCGAGCTCTTCCACGGTCCATGTGCGGGCTGGTTCGGTGGGGCTCTGCTCTGGCGTGGGATCCGGTTCGTTGGGCTCGTCTGCGAGTTCTTCCGGCTCCTCTGGTGTTGCGGGTGTTTCGGTTGGTGGTGCTGTGGGCGCTGGGGTTGGTGATGTTGTGGGGCCGCTTCCGCCGCAGCCTGTCAAAAGGCCTGCGAGGAGGAATGTTGCGAGTAATAGGGCTAGAATCTTTTTCATGTTCATCTCCTGTGGTGTGTTATGCGTATGCTATTGATTTAGACGATGTACTTCCCCCATTTGTTCCTTATGGATCGGGCGGGTTTCTGCCGGGGGAGTTCTTTTTTGCAGTGAAGCACAAGGGGTGGTAGACATAAGTTTTGGGGCATCCTACTTTTTGTGGTTTTCCGCGTTTCGGAAATGGGGAGCAAGCGTGGGATATGTTGGGAATTTGAAAAATTTATAGAATTAGTGAAGGAATTTTTACTTTAGGGCTTGCATTTTGATTTACATAATAATATAATGGGTTCCAAAGTGGGGCAAAGTGGAGTAAAGTGTATTAAAATCCCATAGACAGAAACGGAGGTGGGGAACATGACAGGTGAATACGCGCATTCGATTGACGCCAAGGGGCGGCTGTTTTTCCCTGCCAAGCTGCGGGATGAACTGGGCACAGTATTTCATGTGACCTTGTCGTTTACAGAAGACGAATGTCTGTCGGCTTATTCGGCGGATGTTTGGGAACAGATTATGGCGAAGCTAAACTCTTTGCCTTATTCGAAGCAAAACTTAATGCGGCCGATTTTTGCCAACGCGACGAAATGTGAAATGGACGCGCAGGGGCGGATTTTGCTGCCGCAGAAGCTCCGACATTTTGCGGGGCTCACGAAAGATGTCGCGATTGTCGGGGCGGGCAACCATGTGGAAATCTGGGACGCCGAGAAGTGGGCGGCGAAGGATGCTACAGAGGCGACCCTTGAGAACATCGCCGCTGTGATGCGGGAGCTTGAATTTTAATGGGGACGCATGTACCGGTATTGCTCACGGAATGTCTCACGGCGCTCCATATTCGGCCGGCCGGGATTTACGTGGATGGGACGCTTGGAAGAGCGGGCCACGCGTTTGAGATCGCCAGCCGATTAGAGACGGGACGGTTGATCGGGATTGATCGGGATGAGACGGCGATTCGGGCGGGGGAGGAAAAGCTTAGACCCTTTGCGGATCGAGTGAGCCTTGTCCATGGGAACTTTCGGGATATCGGGGCCATATTGGATCGGCTCGGGATAGACGCGGTGGACGGGATGTTGTTTGATCTCGGCGTTTCCTCCCCCCAGCTTGAAGAAGCGGAGCGGGGATTTTCCTATATGCAGGATGCCCCTTTGGACATGCGGATGGATCAAACCGCCGCGCTCACCGCCTGCGAAGTGGTAAACACCTGGTCGGAAGCGCGGCTTCGGCAGATCCTGTTCGAATACGGCGAGGAGCGCTATGCGCCGCGGATTGTCAGAGCTATTTTAGCGGCGCGTGAGACACGGGCGATTGAGACGACGGGGCAGTTGGTGGAAATCATTAAATCAGCCATGCCGGGCAGTGCGCTCAGGGAAAAACAGCATCCGGCGAAGCGGAGTTTTCAGGCGATTCGGATTGCGGTCAATGATGAACTCGGCGCCGTGGAAGATATGTTGGAGGCCGCGGTAGAACGGCTCCGGCCCGGCGGCCGATTAGCGGTGATTAGTTTTCACTCTTTGGAAGATCGGCTGGTAAAAACGCGATCCAGCGCAGGGAGCGGGGATGCACTTGCCCGAGGGATTTCCCGATCTGCGTCTGCGGGTTTCAGCCGACCTTACGGGCGGTGGAGCGGAAGTCGATCGAGCCGAGCGCGGAAGAGGTTGCGCACAATCCCAGAGCCAGAAGCGCGAGACTGCGCGTGGCTGAGCGGATTTCAAGATAGAGCGAGCGGAGACGACCTATGGAAAGGAGCCGGGCGATATGTCGAGAGAACGGAGAAACTATACCGCGGGATCAAGCGCATACGACCTGGACCGCGTAGGCGCTCTGCCGGAGATTGAGTACATTGAATATGAGGAACCCAGACGCGGAGAGCGTCCTCGGCCTGCTCCGGATCCTTCCCCGGAGCGGGTAGGGGGACGGGTAGCGGCGAGAGTCAAAGAAGAGGCCCGGGCGAACAGGCGGCAGACGGTGCCTGTGTTCGGGATTTTTGGTTGCCTGCTTGCCGGGATGCTGCTCTTGTTGGTGGTCCTCTCTCATATGCAGCTGGCGATGCTCTCCAGCGAGATCGTGCAGACAGAGCGGCAGATGACAAACCTACGGGTTGAGGCTGTCGAATTGCTGGCCGTGCACGAGGCCGTGTTCTCCCGAGACGAGGTGGAGCGCTTTGCCCGCGAGGAACTGGGTATGGCGGAGGCCACGCGGGGCCAGGTGGTGTTCATCGGCAGCAGCGTGAGTGGGGATGTGGCGGAGGTTCTGCGCGCAGAGGAGCCGCAGTCCTTCTATGGTATGGTGGACCATGTGGCTGGTCTATTTGGAATCCTGCAAGAGTCTTGGGGTTCTATCTTTGGACGGCAGGACAATATATTGGACTAAGGTGTATGGAAGTAGGGGAGTTTGCGCATGGAGAGAGGCAGAAAACGGATAACCGGAACGCGAACACAGCTTTGGCGCCGCACGATGGTGCTCATGGCGGTATTTGGCGTTTTCACGTTTATTCTGCTGGGCGCTCAACTCTTTTCACTTCAGATTTTGCAACACCACGAGCTCGAACAGCGCGCCATCGCACAGCAGATGCGCGAGATCACCGTTTCGGCGAACCGCGGGACGATTTTTGACGCGAATGGGGCCATCCTTGCCCAGAGCGCCAGTGTGGAGAATGTGTTTATCGACCCCAATACGATCTATCGGTTGGAACAGGACGGGGCGTTGATCGCGCGAAATCTCGCGGCGATCCTCGATGTGGATGAGCAAATGATCCTCGCGCGGATGCAAGATAGGGACTCGCAGTTCCAGACGATTCGGAGTCGGATTGATCGGGATCTCGCGGATGAGGTGCGGGCTTTTATTGCGGAGCATGAAATTCGTGGCGTGCATTTGGAGCCTGCGGTTTTGCGGTATTTCCCGCACGGGCGCACAGCTTCGCATGTGCTCGGATTTGTTGGCGCGGATGGGACCGGGATGGGGTATGGTGTCGAGGGCAGCTTTGACCGCTACCTCACCGGCGTCAACGGCAGAATTGTCCGATTGACCAACGCCAGGGGCGGCGCGATGTTGCGGGCCAGCTATGAAAACTACTACCTCGCCCAGCCGGGGCATGACCTGCATCTTACCATAGATGTGAACATCCAACGGATCATGGAACGGCATATGAATCAGGCGGTGTACGATTTTGACCTGCAGGCCGGCGGTTTTGCCCTGGCTATGCAACCCCAGACAGGCGCGATTTTGGGGATGGTCAGTCTCAACGATTACGACCCCAATAATCATGGGCGGCTCTCTCCGGAGCGGATGGACGCGCTTCGGCAGCAGTACCCCGATAACGACGAGGCCTTCTGGGGCGCGGTAATGCGGGAACTCGAATATAGCTGGCGGAACAAAAACATCGGCTACAGCTATGAGCCGGGCTCTACCTTTAAGATGCTCACCCTGGCGATTGCGCTGGAAGAAGGAATTATCTCCCCCGACAGCGACCGTATCTTCTATTGCGGCGGACACATGGATGTGCCCGGACGTGAAGATCCGGTGCATTGTTGGAACCGAAATGGGCATGGGCCTTTGACCTTGACCCAAGTAATGCAGCGGTCTTGTAACATCGGTACGGTCATGCTGGCGATGGAGATTGGGCCGGATTTGTTCTTCCAGTATTTGCAGGCATTTGGCCTGTTTGAGACAACGGGCATTGATCTCAGCGGCGAGATGATGGGCCTGGTCTGGAGCGAGGCAGACTGGAACTCGTTTATCGGATACGGAAATTTCTCGTCGTTGGCGGCTGCTTCTTTTGGACAGACGTTTACGCTCACGCCTATCCGTATGGTGACACTTACCAGTGCGTTGGTGAATGGCGGATATATTTTGGTGCCCTATATTGGGGAACGCGTCGTCGCGCAGGATGGGACTGTGGTGCGGGAAGGCGAACGCGTGGTTCGGCGGCAGGTGATTAGCCGAGAAACCAGCGAATGGGTTCGCCACTTTATGGAATCGACCGTGGCCGATCCGCTGTGGGGTACGGGCAGCAATGCCGCTGTGCCGGGATTCCGCATCGGCGGCAAGACCGGTACCTCTGTCGATACCGTCTTGGAAGCATTGACAGGGCGGACGGAATATGTGCTCTCCTTTGTGGGGGTGGCCCCGATGGATAGTCCGGAGATTGTGCTCCTGGTGGCGCTCCAGTCTCCCGGCCCGAATAATACGACCTATCCCTCCGGCGGCCAGATGGCGGCGCCCTTGGCGGGGAGAATGTTGGCTGAGATTTTGCCCTATCTCGGGGTCGCCTCCCAGTTGGGCGACGAAGAACGCGTGAATGCGCAGGTGCCATACGTCCGGCGGCAGACGGTAGAGGAAGCAAGAGCCGAGTTGATCGCGGAAGGGTTCCGCGTATTGATCCAAGGAGACGGCGAAATCGCGGGTCGGCGGGTTGTGGACCAGATGCCGGCCGGCGGCGCGATAGTCATGGTCGGTACGGAGGTAATCCTCTTCCTCGAAGGGGCGCGTCCGGAAGGTGAAGTGACCGTGCCGGATGTGACGGGGCTTCGATATCAGGAGGCCAGAGCGGTATTGGAAGCGCGAGGTCTGTATGCGAGCCGGAGCGGCGCCGCGGCGAATCATAACGCGATTGTAGTATATAGTCAGTCCCGACAGCCGACGGAGGTTGTGCGGCGCGGGACTGTGATTGAACTGACACTGATTGATATAAGCCGTTAGAGACACTGACACGGAGGAGGAACAGAAGATGAAACTCAGAAACCTGATGAAAGACCTCGAGACGGTAGCTGTGACAGCGGATTTGGACATGGAGATCAGCGACATTTGTTACGACTCCCGAGCTGTCTCGGGCGGGGAGTTATTCGTGGCCATTGAAGGCCTCGCGGTGGATGGGCACCAGTATATCGCGATGGCGGTGGAGCGCGGAGCCGTGGCGGTTGTCTGCCAGCGGGTACCGGAGATTGCGGTGCCTTATATCTTGGTAGAAGACAGCCGGACGGCGTTGAGCCTCCTCTCCGCCGAATACTTCGGCCACCCGGCGAAGGAGATGAAACTCCTCGGCGTCACTGGAACAAATGGAAAGACGACGACCACACTGCTACTCAAGAGCGTGCTCGAACAATGCCTCGGCGCCAAAGTAGGTCTGATCGGAACCAATGAAAACATGATAGGCGATTGGATTTTGCCGACCGACCGGACAACGCCGGAGAGCTATGTATTACAAAAACTGCTCCGCCAGATGGCGGATGAAGGCTGCACTTACGTAGTGATGGAAGTCTCCAGCCATGCCCTCGCGCTCTCGCGGGTGGCGGGTCTGCGTTTTGCGGTGGGCGTGTTTACGAATTTGAGCCAGGACCATCTGGATTTTCATAAGAACATGGACGACTATGCCAAGGCGAAATCTCTGCTCTTTACGCAGAGCACCCAAGGTGTCATTAATATCGACGACAACTACGCGCAAGTGATGCTCTCGGCCGCGCGGGCCGGCGGCTGCCACGTGATGAGCTTCTCGGTGGACAAGAACGAGGCGGATTTGATGGCAAAAAACATCCGGCTGAAGACGGGTAGCGTGGAGTTTTCCGTGCTGGTGCCGGGTGAGATTCAGCGGATGGTATTGCATATCCCCGGTGAGTTCTCGGTTTATAACGCGTTAGGCGTTGTGGGCTGTGCCTGCTGTCTCGCGATTCCGCTGGAGAAGACGGCGGATGCTCTGGCGAACGCGAAGGGCGTACGCGGCCGTGTGGAGCCAGTAGAGACGGACGGAGATTATACCATCCTGATCGACTACGCGCATACGCCGGATGCTTTGGAAAACGTGCTGAAAACCGTGCGCGGATTTGCGGAGGGCCGTGTAGTGACCTTATTCGGCTGCGGCGGCGATCGAGATAAAACAAAGCGCCCCCTAATGGGCGAGGCGGCGGCACGGCTTTCGGATGTTGTGATTGTGAGCTCGGATAATCCGCGCACCGAAGTGCCGGGGCAGATTATAGAAGATATCGTGGAGGGGTTGAAAAATTCGGAAACTCCTTACGTAACGATAGAAGACCGTCGGGAAGCCATCCGCTACGCCATCGACAACCATCAGCCGGGAGATATTATCATCCTGGCGGGGAAGGGACATGAGACATATCAGGAGATCCAGGGAGAAAAGCATCACCTGGACGAACGCGAGATCGTCGCTGCGCATCTGGCTCAGAGAAAGGGTGCATGATGCGGGAGTTGTTACTTGGGATTCTGGTGAGTTTCGTTGTGACGGCTGTGTTCGGACGATTTCTGATCCCGAAACTCAGAGAGATGAAAGCGGGCCAAAGCATCCGCGAAGATGGGCCGGTCTGGCACATGGCGAAGCAAGGGACGCCTACGATGGGCGGGCTCATGTTCATTGTCGGCATCGGCGCGGCGATTGTCACCATCGGCTTTGCTAGCATCCAGGCGGGCAGATGGGGGCATATAATTGTCTTCGGCTTTGCGCTCCTTTACGCGATCATCGGCTTTTTAGACGATTATGAGAAACTAAAAAAGAAGCAAAACCTCGGCCTCACCATGTCGCAGAAGTTTTTGATCCAACTCGTGGTAGCCGTCGTGCTGGTGCTGGTTCTGCGGCTCCAAGGCTTTTTGTCTCCGAATTTGATTATCCCCTTTACGGGTCACACGCTGTTTTTGCCGGAGATCGTGTATTTCATCTTCGCCGCCTTCGTAATTGTGGGCACGGTGAACGCTGTGAACATCACAGATGGGGTAGATGGCCTGGTGACGGGCGTGAGCCTGCCCGTGGCACTCTGTTTCGGCACCCTCGCCGTCCACTGGGGCGCGATGTATACAGAACTCTCCCTCTTCGCCGGAGCCCTCTTTGGCGGACTGTTGGCCTTTTTACTATTCAACTTCCACCCCGCAAAGGTGTTCATGGGCGACACCGGATCACTCTTCCTCGGCGGCGCGATCTGCGGTCTGGCCTTTGCGATGAATATCCCCCTCATTCTCATCCCGCTCGGGATTGTCTATATTGCGGAGACGCTTTCGGACATCATCCAATTCGCCTACTACAGAGCCACCGGCGGGAAGCGGTTCTTCCGGATGGCGCCGCTCCATCACCACTTTGAGATGGGCGGCTGGTCAGGCAAGAAGTGGAGTGAGAAAAAGGTCTTCTTTGTGTTCAGCTTGGTGAGCACGATTTTTGCGGTGATTGCGTATTTGTCGATGTATTTGCGATATAGCATATAAACTGTTCGGTAACTTCGATGCGTCGTTAAACATAAACGCGGGCGAACACAGTTCGCCCTTACGAAGAACCATTGCCCGTGTAAGGGCGAACTGTGTTCGCCCGCCGAGACATTGTGTTTTACAAATAGGAGGTGAGCAAAAATGGATGAGGCGAGACGCCCCCCGCGATCATTTGGGCGAGAACTCGGACGAGAAGAGCGGATCCGGGCGATGGATAAAGCCGGGGTGCGAAAAGGGCCGATTGATCTGCCATTTTTTCTGCTTGTCCTGCTCCTGCTCGGCATTGGTGTTATCATGGTGCTTTCCGCCAGCTTCGCCAGCGCCTATTACGACGTGGGCCGCGTAACGGGCGGAAACCCCACGCACTATTTCCTCCATCAGGCGGTATTTGCGCTCTCTGGTGTGGCGATTATGCTGTTGGTGAGCCGCTTGCCGACGGCTCTGTTCAGTCGGCTCTCTTATTGGAGCATGCTGGTCGCGCTGTTTCTTCTGCTGATGGTGCTTTTCATCGGCGTCGAGGGCGGCGGCGCTTATCGGTGGATCAGCTTGTTTGGGATTACTACATTCCAGCCATCGGAGCTTGCGAAAGCGGCGGTGGTGCTTTGCTTTGCGAAGATGATCTGTGAGAAAAAAGAACAGATGCAGACCTTCCGGCACGGAATTCTGCCCTTCGTTATGCTCTTAGGCGTGATCTCGCTCCTGCTCTCGCAACAGCCGCACCTTTCGGCTATGGTGATTATTCTGGGTATCGGCGTGATTATGATGTACCTCGGCGGGGCCCATTGGGCTTGGTTTGCCGGAGGTCTTGGCGGTATGGCAGCCGGGAGCTATATTCTGATGACCCAATTCCCGCACGCCTCAATGCGTCTGATCGCTTGGCAGGACCCGCTGCAAGACCCGCTGGGGATCGGCTGGCAGATTATTCAAAGCCAGCTCGCCATTGGGTCCGGCGGACTGCTCGGAGTCGGGCTGGGGCAGTCTCGGCAGAAATATCTGTATTTGCCCGAAGAGCACAACGACTACATCTTTGCTATCGTCGCTGAGGAACTGGGTTTTATCGGGGGCGTGTTGATTTTGTCGCTCTTTGCGATCCTCATCCTCCGCGGCTTCTGGATCGCCATGCACGCGAAGACAAAATACGCGGCGCTGATCGCGGCGGGTATGACCGGGCTGCTCGCGTTGCAGGTATTCTTGAATGTCGGCGTTGTGACGAACCTGTTGCCGCCCACGGGGATTTCTTTGCCCTTCTTTAGTTATGGAGGTACGGCCCTATGGCTGCAACTTGCCTGTATGGGGGTCGTGTTGAGTGTTTCCAGGGAGATTCCTGTCAAACGAGCAGGGTAGGTTTTTCTGTTAGTTTCGCATTGTTCTGTCGAACTTGGTGAACTGTTTTTCTTTCAGCCTTGCTGGCTCGTAGGCTGAATGCCCTGCCGGGCGGGCCTTCTTTTTGGGTCGCCAAAAAGAAGCAAAAAGGCGATTTAAGAGAAACCATATGGTTTCTCTTAAAAAGCTCTTCCTTTTGACTTTTGGTTTGTGCGCGTTTGGGGTTTAGGGTTCCGCCTGCCGGCGGAGGTTTGTGTCGCTTTCGGGCGTGTGAATTGTTATTTTGGATGGGGGATAGGCTTTGCGGTTTTTATTTACTTGCGGTGGCACCGCGGGGCATATTTATCCGGCGATTGCTGTCGCCGGGCGGATTCGGGAACTTATGCCGGATGCCGAGATTCTCTTTGTGGGCGCGCGGGGCAAAATGGAAACAGAGCTCGTACCGCGTGAGGGCTACGAAATTCAGACGGTACAGATTACCAATTTGCAGCGGCGGCTCTCGCCGAAAGGGATTCTCCACAATCTCGGAACGATAAAAAATCTCTTTGTTTCCATGGGAGAGGCAAAGCGGATTTTGAAAGAATTTAAGCCAGACGTAGCCCTCGGAACGGGCGGCTATGTCTGTTTTCCCGTGTTATATCAGGCCGCGAAACTGGGCATTCCGACAGCGGTGCACGAATCCAACATGGTGCCGGGGTTGACGACGAAACTGCTCGCAAGCCGGGTCGATCGGGTCATGCTGGGCTTTGAAGGAGCCGAGAAAGCCTACAATCGGCGTGATGGGGTGGTATATACCGGCACGCCCGTCCGCGGTGCGTTTTTGGGACTCAACCGAGAGCAGGCGCGGGCAGAACTTGGCATCCCGACGGACAAGCCTCTGGTAGTCTCCTTTTGGGGCTCTCTGGGCGCTTCAAAGATGAATCTGGCCATGCAAGAGCTGATTTGGCGCAATTATGAAGACCAGTGCTTTTACCAGGTCCACGCCACCGGCGGCGGAGACGCGGGACTCTACGCGATGCAATCGGCTTTAGCGGCAAAAGGCGTAACCGCGCCCCTAGATCACGGCATTGATATACGGACCTACATCTACGATATGCCAAAACGCATGGCGGCGGCGGATTTGATCCTTTGCCGCGCGGGGGCATCGACCTTGGCGGAATTGACCGCGCTTGGAAAACCCGCCGTTTTAGTGCCATCGCCCTATGTGACGCACAATCACCAGGAAGAAAACGCCAAGGCGCTCGAGCAAGGCGGCGGCGCGGCGATGCTGCGGGAAGCGGACGCCGCAGGGGAGACGCTCTACAGGACGGTTACAGACTGTCTCGCCGACGCGGGCAGACTTTCGGCGATGCGTGAGGCCATGAAGCGTATGGGAAATCCCGACGCGACAGAGGCGATCACGAAGATAATCTTAGATATTATGAAACAATAGCCCTTTTCATCGAACGGTACCTCATAGCCCCCTTTCGCATAGGATAGCGCAGGAAATTGTTCCGTGCCGGGGTTTCAAAGAGGCTCAATCCAATCCGGTGCTTTGCGGGACTATCCTCATCTATGCTTTCGGGGGACACACTCAATGGGAAAACTCAAGATACATGGCGGACACACACTGGAGGGCAGCCTCCAAGTGCAAGGGGCGAAAAACAGTGTTTTGCCTATTCTGGCGGCTGCGATCTTAGTCCGGGGCGAGAGCTTGCTGCAAAACTGCCCGGACCTAAAAGACGTTGACGCCGCACTTTCGATTTTGCGCTATTTGGGCTGCACGGTCACACGGACCGGCAGCGATGTGCATATCGACTCCACAACCCTCACGCGGCACGATGTACCGGATGAGCTCATGCGGGAGATGCGCTCTTCCGTCATCTTCCTCGGCGCGATTTTAGGCCGGACCGGAGAGGCGACTCTCTCCCTGCCTGGCGGCTGCGAATTGGGTCCTCGGCCGATCGACCTACATCTCGAAGCGCTCCGAACCTTAGGCGCGACGTTGGAAGAAGTGGGCGGGAATATCGTTTGCCGAGCGAATCAACTCGTCGGCGCGCCGATTTATTTGACCAGCCCAAGCGTCGGTGCGACGGAAAACGCGATGTTGGCGGCAGTCCTCGCGCACGGCGAGACGGTGATTACAAACGCAGCCCGGGAGCCGGAGATTGTAGATTTGCAGAATTTTCTTGTAGCGGCGGGCGCGGAGATTTCTGGCGCGGGGACGCCGACAATCACCATCCAAGGCGGTAGAGAGATGCGGCCTGTGGCCTATCGCATCATGCCCGACCGGATCGTGGCGGCGACCTATCTCTCCGCGGTGGCCTTGACGGGCGGGCGCTTAGAATTGCGCGATATTGTGCCCGAACATTTCGAGACAGTAATCCACGCGCTCCGGATTGCCGGATGCGAAATCACCCTCCATGGGCAAGACCTAACCCTGACCTCTACCGGCCGCCTGGAAGCCATCTCCCCGCCGGTGATGACCAGACCCTATCCCGGATTCCCGACAGACGCCCAGCCCTGCCTGGTGGCGGCCTCGGTGAAATCAAAGGGGACGACGGTGTTTATTGAGAATATATTCCAAAACCGCTACCGCTATGTGGAAGAACTCTGCCGCATGGGGGCCGACATCAAACTAGAAGGCCGCGTGGCTGTGGTGACAGGGGTAGATCGGCTGGTGGGTACCAGCGTATCGGCGACAGACCTGCGCGGCGGCGCCGCACTCGTCGTAGCGGCCCTCGGCGCAGAGGGTGAGACTTTAATCAGCGAAGTGGACCACATCGACCGCGGCTATGACGACATCGCGGCAACCCTCCGGACCCTCGGCGCTGATATTGTATACATAGAATCATAGGGGCGAACTGTGTTCGCCCGCCTATTGCAAACAAAAGACAAAGGTGACACGCATGGAAAACAAGTCCTACCGCCCGATTCAACAGCGAAAGCGCTCCATCTGGGGGAGACTGGTGACTTTCTTGGTCATCTGCCTCGTCCTCTTCCTCGGCGTCTCCGTTTTTTTTCGGGTAGATGAAATTCGAGTGGTGGGTGAGACGCGCTATACGGCGGATCAGATTATTCGCGCGTCCGGGATCAGTCAAGGAGATCATCTGTTTCTTATCAGCGAGCAGTCCGCCGTAGAAGGCATCCAGAGAGCCCTGCCTTATGTCGGCCAGGCAGAGATTCGGCGGCGCTTTCCCAACCGACTGGAGATCCGCGTGAGCGAAACCATCCCCATGGCGATCATCCGGCTGGAAACGGGATATCTGATTCTCGACCGAGACGCGCGGATTTTAGAGCGCACGGAAACCACCCCATTGATCCGCTTGATTGAACTGCGCGGCCTTCCCGAGCCGATTTCGCCCCGGGAAGGAGCAGCCCTCCATCTGGGCGAGGCCGGGCAGGACAGGCTCCGCTATCTCCGGGATATTTTAAATGTCATTGCCACACTGGGGCTCTCAAGCCAAATATCGACCCTCGACATGACGGAACTCCACAACCCGGAGATGCTATTTGACGGCAGATTTACAGTACGTCTCGGTCCGAACCGAAATCTGCGCCAAAAGATGGACATGCTGGTGAGCATTGTAGCGACGATGAGCGACTATGACGCGGGGTTGATCGACCTCGGTCCGGACCAGCCCGTGTTTCGCCCCAACTGGCCGAATCAGCCTGAGGAAGGGTATCCCGAGTATGGAACAGAGGCCTATTAGAGATTGAAATTGTGATACCGAAGGTGTAACTTTTTGTTAGGTCGCTGTTACAAAGTGAGCATATTTGTTACGAATAGACGAAAAAAGCCCCGAAATTTTGATAAAAATTATGATACGGACTTGACCGCGGCGAGATTTTGGAGTAAAATAAGGGATGGCTAATCCTGAGGATCTCATTGTCCAGTCGCGGTTTGGCCCTCAATTGAAGCAATGTGTGCCAAACCCATAGTAGAGATATAGGAGGAAATCAATCATGTCTTTTACACAAGACACTGGGCCGGATAACGTAGTAACTATTAAAGTTGTAGGTGTCGGCGGTGCCGGCAACAACGTGGTGAACCGTATGGTCGATTCCGGCACGAAAGGAATCGAATTTATCGCCGTCAACACGGACAAGCAGGCCCTTGCGGTTTCTGCTGCCAACCAAAAAATCCAGATCGGCGAGAAATTGACCCTGGGCCAAGGTGCGGGCTCCAACCCGGAAATCGGCAGAAAAAGCGCCGAGGAGAGCCGTAATAATGTCGCCAAAGCGTTTGAAGACGCGGATATGATCTTCATCACGGCCGGCATGGGCGGCGGTACAGGCACAGGCGCGGCCCCTGTCGTGGCGGATATTGCGCGGGAGTCTGATATTCTCACGGTTGGCGTCATCACGAAGCCTTTTGGCTTTGAAGGCAAGCGCCGGATGCTCCAGGCGAATGAGGGCATCAAAGAACTGCTCGGCAAGGTAGACTCCTTGCTCGTGATCCCGAACGACAGAATCAAATACGCCACTGACCAAAAGGTGACCTTCGCCAACGGCTTCGAGATCGCGGACGATGTGCTGCGCCAAGCCGTGACCAGTATCTCAGACCTAATCAAGAATACCGGGTTCATCAACCTCGACTTCGCCGATGTAACGGCGATTATGAAAGATGCGGGCTATGCCCACATGGGCGTAGGCCACGCCGCCGGTAAAGGCAAAGCGGAAGACGCCGCCCGTGCCGCCGTATCCAGCCCCCTGATGGAAACCTCGATTGACGGAGCCAGAGGTGTTCTGGTCAATATCACAGGCTCTATGGACATCGGTCTGGAAGATGTCGAAGCCGCCGCAAGCCTCGTGCAAGAGGCCGCGCACCCAGACGCAAACATCATCTTCGGCGCCACGTTTGACGAAGACATGGACGATGAAATCCGCGTTACGGTTATTGCCACAGGGTTTGACGATCATCCGGCTGATCTCCACATCAACAAGACGGAAACCAGAGAAAGAAGATCGGCTCCGCTTGCTTCTCACGCAGAAGAAGAGCCCGTCGGTCTGTATACGACCGCCACAGAGCAAAGACGGGAAGAAGCGGCGCCCTTCTCCATGCCGAACGCATCTGGCAACAACGCGCCTACCGCCCCAGGCGGCACAGACGACGAAGACGATCCGTTTGATACGATTTTCAAGATTTTCAACTCGAAGTAAGTGATAGACCTTTTAAGAGAGGCCATCTGAAGATGGCCTCTCTTTTTGCAAGAATATGGACGATTCGGTTATACTGATATGGTGATATAGGGCGCGATATCTTCATCGCGCCCTACGAGAAAAGGGGGGGCGATTGCAATGCAAAAACTGTTACCGATGGTCCACTTTGTAAGGGAGCTTGTGCGTACCTATCAAGCGCGGCGGGTGAGTCGGTCTGCGGCGGAATTTGCCTATTTTCTTACACTCTCGATTTTCCCGCTTCTGATCGCCCTTGTAGCGATTTTAGCCAGCTTTGAGATGAGCATGGAGGGGTTGTTTGCCGACCTCTGGGCGGAAGATGTCGTGGTGGCGGTTTTAGATTATGTAAACCATGTAGGTACGATTCCATCGACGCGTGTTCTGCTGTTTACCATTATCATCATTTTCACCTCCAGTTCCGCGTCGTTTCGGGCCTTGGCGAAGATTATGGAGGAAATCCAAGGCAGGCCCCGGTATCAGGGGATTTGGGGCATGGTTGTCAGCTTTATTTTCTCGATATTGCTTCTATTCACGATCTATTTCTCCGTCCTCATGATTACCACCGGCGCGTGGCTGATGGACGAAGTAGAGGCGCTGACCGGGATACACGGCCTCGCAACCGCCTGGCAATGGCTGCGATTTGTACTGTTGTTTGTCGTGGCAGTGGTGGCGGTGCATTTGATCTATACGTTCACTGCGCCGAAAGAGCCGAAAATCCGCCACCTGCCCGGAGCGATTTTAGCGACTGTAGCGCTGGTGGTGGGGAGTATGATCTTCTCGGGCTTTATGGCGGCCTCCGTGCGGTATCCTCTGATCTACGGATCCTTGGCGTCGTTCATTTTGCTCATGGTGTGGGGGTATCTCTGTGGGAATATTCTGATTGTAGGGAATTTGTTTAATTTTGAGCTCCACAAGCGGCGCAGTTCTTCTTTATAATGCTTATTTTTTATGAGCCTGCGGCTCGCTGCGCTCGTTTCGCTGAGGCGACTTACTTTTTTTTGCTATCGCACAAAAAA
>Ga0131853_10000345_pt1 | contig 84917 bp, 77 predicted proteins | sample TergutLab28metaG_FD_92764 | JGI IMG/M metagenome (GOLD analysis project Ga0131853, IMG submission 92764) | Labiotermes labralis P1 segment gut microbial communities from Petit-Saut dam, French Guiana - Lab288 P1 (version 2) (version 2) | ecosystem: Host-associated > Arthropoda: Insects >...
AAAATTAAGGTAAGTTTGTTAACTTTCAACTATTCGCTCTCTCGCAGGGTTTGTTTGACATGCGCTTTTTTGTAAGATGCATTTCTTAGAAAAATGGCTTGACATCTAATAGTTGGTCACCTCTTTGGATGTGTAACTGCAGATAATGCTTATTTGGCACAGGCTTTTGTATATTGGCTGTACTTTGTGTCGCGCCACTGAAATCATGCGGTGATAGTTGTAGTCGTGGTAAGGCTAGGTACACAATTTATAGTCATAGCTAATATCTGAGCTGTTTGATCTTCTGTATTTCGCATATGTCCGAAGCTAGGGGGTAACTGTGCAACAAGCCCATATTTTTCTCTGGCATATGCAGCAAGTGCATCACGCTCAGCTATAAATTCTACAACAACATCGTAGTCGTCAAATAGCATTGATAAATATTCGTCTGAGAAGTATTCCAGACGCGTTGAAATTTCCAACCTGCCAAATTCCAGTTTATAAATAATTTCTACTACATGGGTGTGCGCAGGATAGCGATACATCAATCGGTTGTATCTTCCCGCCACAAAAAGCCCGCCCGATACGTCAATCTGAAATAAATCACCATCCTGTATATAAAACAGTGTTCCTGGATGTCCATAAACGTACTCTTCCCAATATTCATCAAATTCTAGGGTGGGGGTTCTTGAAGTTAGGACTCCCATTGTTCCATCATCATCTAAAGTCACTAAATATGCACGTACAACACTATCATAGCTTGCCATGTACTCCCTTAATGCCGTAGCGAATGGGTGGGGGGTAGTTGTCACATTCTCGTGGGGGCCCGGTTCGTCAAAAAGTGTAGCAATCACGTTGGCAGCGGATAGAAGTATAAGTATCCCCAAAAGAACACATGCGGCTATAATTATTTTCCTTTTCATCTCTCTCCATCCTACTTACGTTAAAAATATAAATTATTCGCGTTACAAAACGCCGAGGACAGCGCCCTCTAGCCACCCTGCGGCGGCGCCACGAATCCGGTGGCGAACTTTATCCCCGCGCTGTCCAGGGCTATTTTGAGCTTGTGGCGAACCTCACTGCAGGTTACAAAGTTGTTGGAGATAGAGGCTGTCCAGACAAATGCGCGCAGCTCCGCGCCGTAGATGCTAAGCCCGCGAACATAGATGGGCACCAGAGGTTCTGCCATATCGTCCGGCCCGCGGGTATCGACATAGTTGGGGTGGCTGCCCACCACCTCGGCCATGATTTCCATTGCCTTTTCCATGTCGGAGTCGTAGGTTATGGTCACGTCCAGGAAATTGGACGCCCGCTCCTCCACTATATTGGAGTTCTCAATCATATCTGTGTTCATTGCCGAGTTAGGGATGATTATCCGGCTATTCATGAAGGTGCGCACCACCGTGTGCCGCAGGGTGATGTCCTCCACGTTGCCGGTGATATTGCCGTTTACCAGCCGTATCCGGTCGCCGACCTCAAATGGTTTGGAGGCAGAAATCGCCACCCCGCTGATGATATTGCTCAGCGACTGCTGGGCGGCCAGAGATACACCCAGCGCCGCGATGCCTGAGCCGGTGAGTATAGTGGCAAAGACATTGTCGAAATCTGGTATCTGGTCGAGGGCAAAGACTGTACCCACAATGTAAATCATTACGAGAACCAGCTTGCGAATAATTAAAAAATGGAGCCTGCCCCCACTTTTCTTGATGACGATGGAGCTGGCCACCTTGGCAACCGCAATGGTGACCATGAAGATAAACAGCACCCGCACAAGGACAAACTGTGTCTGCGGGGATGTGAAGATTGTCTCAAACATTACGGCTCGTCCTTTCCTATGTGGCTCTGTCTCCAGGTTTGAATTTCCCGCATTCGCTCGATTATGCGGGCCTCTCGCCCCTGGGCGGTGGGGGTATAGTATTCCCGGCCTTTCAGCTCATCTGGCAGGCAGTTCATATCGGTGATAGCGTCCGCGTGGTCGTGTGCGTATTTGTATCCCTTGCCGTAGTCTAGCTCCTTCATAAGACCTGTGACTGCATTGCGCAGGTGTAATGGCACAGGCTGAGCAAGCATATCCTGTGCGTCTGCCTTGGCTGCTGCGTAAGCGTTGTCGGCGGCGTTTGACTTGGGCGCGAGGGCGAGGTAAATTACCGCATGGCTAAGATGGACATTGCACTCGGGCATACCGAGAAAGTGGCAGGCTTGGTAGGCTGCTATGCTGATCGCAAGGGCCTGGCTATCGGCAAGCCCCACATCCTCGCTGGCGAAGCGCACCGCCCGGCGGGCTACATAGAGCGGGTTTTCGCCCGCCTCGAGCATTCGGGCCAGCCAGTAGACCGAGGCTTGCACGTCGCTGTTGCGCATACTTTTGTGCAGCGCTGAGATGAGGTTGTAGTGCTCTTCGCCGGTTTTATCATAGAGTAGCGACTTCTTGCCGGTACACTGCTCGATTATCCCGTCGGTGACCACTGTGGTTTCGCCCTCCAGCGGCGAGTTTAGCACTATCATCTCAAGGGTCGAGAGGGCTACACGGGCGTCACCGTTGGCGAATGCGGCTATCATGTTCAGCTGGGAGTCCTCGACGCGGATGTCCTGGTTTCCCAGTCCCTTCTCGCTGGTGACCGCACTGCGGAGCAGGCCGGCCAGTTGCTGTGTGCCCAGCGCCTGTAGAACGAATACCTTGCACCGAGAGAGCAGCGCCGAGTTGACCTCGAAGGACGGGTTCTCGGTCGTCGCGCCAATCAGGGTTAGGCTGCCCTTTTCCACGTATGGCAGGAAGGCGTCCTGCTGGGCTTTGTTGAAGCGGTGAATCTCGTCCACAAACAGGATAGTGCGCTCGCCCATTAATCGGCTTTTTTCGGCCTGAGCCATCACTTCTTTGATTTCCTTTATTCCGCTGGTGACGGCTGAAAAGTCGACGAACCGTGCACGGGTCTTGCCCGCTATTATGCGCGCCAGCGTGGTTTTGCCTACGCCTGGCGGGCCCCAAAAAATCATAGAGCTAACCTTGTCCTGCTCAATCAGCTTGCGCAGAACTTTGCCCTCGCCCAGCAGGTGTTCTTGGCCGACGTAACCTTCCAGGGTGTCGGGGCGCAGGCGGCTGGCAAGGGGACCGTGGGTGGGGCGGTTATCGAAGAGGGATTGCTGGCTCATGGGGTATCATCCTTGTTGGTTGTGTTGCCCCGCAGGCGGCAGGGTAATGCAGGTCCGTTTGTGGGGAACGATGGCGATCGTCCCGGCTAATTCTATACGCGAATCGTTGTAGGGGACTATGACAATCGTTCCGCGGGCTTGGTGTTGTAGGGGCGGGGTTCCATCCCCGACCGCCACCGCCAGGGTCAAGTTCAAGGTCAAGAGCTTTAGGCCAAGGTCAAGACCAAATATAGAATCAGCCTGCGGGCTGGGATTATTGTACCGCTCCTGCCGCGGAGGCACTTACTTTTCTTTGCCTCGCCAAAGAGAAAGTAAGCAAAAGAAAGGCGACTGGGGGAGGACCGGGTCTGACTACTCACAAAGGACGTGCTCCGCAGACAACTCCCCCAGGCCCCCTCTGGTAGGTCAAGGGCAGGTTGGTGGGGACAGTAGGTTTGCGAACGGACGATACAGCTCCGCAGCCAACGTGTTCGTCAGTAACGGCGCAGTTTGCAGCAAACACCTCACCGCGAGAATTCCTTACCCCAAACCCGGGCTCGCATAGCGGCTGGGTTAGTTTGCGGGTAGCCAAGGGCTCGAAGTTCGAAGGCGTCTGCTGTCACTCCCGCCTCTGTTGACAAGATCGGGAGCTCGCGAGAATTACTCACAATCAAACGCTCCGGCTCTCGTTCACCTGCCCGTGGAGAGGGGGTCTGGGGGAGTTGAGAGCGAGTGCCTTTCGAGCTCTCCCGGTTCTCCCCCAGTCGCCTTTCTTTTGCTTACTTTCTCTTTGGCGATACAAAGAAAAGTAAGTGCCTCCGCGGCATGAGCGGTACAATATGCCCAGCCCGCAGGCTGATTCTATATTTGGTCTTGACCTGAAGACCTTGAACTGGACTTGACCTGGAACTGGACCTTGACCAATCGGCGCGTCGAAGTCGCCGCGCCATACAAGGGGTGTCCGTGGAAACTGGGCGGTCGGGGATGGAACCCCGACCCTACACGGGTGACGTTCGTGGCAACCCGCGGGCGGGAAAATCCCGCCCCTACAACGATTGTTAGGCTTGTGGGGATTTGCGGGACGCACGGGAGTGCGTCCCCTACAACGACAGGCCTCATGGTAAACCTGTCGGGAACCTCGACCCTATAGCGACAGGTTCGTGGAAAAAGGCAGACCGGCCCCTACTTCGCCTCCAACCAGTTGGGGCCGGCCCCAACATCAACCTTCAGCGGCACGCAGAGCTCCATAGCCCCCTCCATTTCTTCTTTGAGCAGAAGGGCAACCTTGTCCGCCTCGGCGGCAGGACACTCAACTATCAACTCATCGTGCACTTGGAGGATAAGCTTTGCGGCCAGGCCTTCTCTGCGCAGGCGCTCGAATACCTTTACCATCGCAATCTTTATTATATCCGCCGAACTGCCCTGTATTGGGGTGTTCATGGCCACCCGCTTGCCGAACTCACGGGTAGGGCGCATAGAGGCGGTCAGCTCGGGCAGGTAGCGGCGGCGATTCATTAGGGTCTGGACAAAGCCGTGCTCGGTGCCCTGCTCTACGGTGTCTTCCATATACTGGCGCACCCCCGCAAAATTCTGAAGGTAACCCTTGATATACTGGTCGGCCTCGCTGACGCTAACACCTATATCTTGGGATAGCGAAAATGCCCCAATGCCATAGACAATCCCAAAGTTGACCGCTTTGGCCCGCGAGCGCATCACGGGGGTGACCAGCTCGGGCGGCAGGTCAAAGACCTGGGAGGCGGTGCGAGTGTGTATGTCCTCATCATTTGCGAAGGCTTCAATCATTTGCTTGTCCTGGGCGATATGGGCCAGCACGCGCAGCTCAATCTGGGAGTAGTCGGCGTCCAGCAGGACATTGCCATCCCCGGCCCGGAAGAACCGACGGAGCTCACTGCCAAGCTCGGTGCGGATAGGGATGTTTTGCATGTTGGGCTCGGCGGAAGAAATCCGCCCGGTGCGGGTGAGTGTCTGCTGGAAGCTGGTGTGAATCCGACCATTGGGGCTTACGACTTTGAGCAGGCCGTCCACATAGGTAGACTTGAGCTTTGCCGCCTTGCGGTATTCGAGTATGTCGGCGATAATCGGGTGGATTCCCAGCAAGGACTGGAGCACATCCGCATCGGTAGAGTAGCCGGTCTTGGTTTTCTTCTTGGCGGGCAGCCCCAGTTTTTCAAAGAGAATTACCCCCAACTGCTTGGGCGAGCCTAAGTTGAACTCTTCCCCGGCGTGGGCGTAGGCACTGCGCTGGTGGCGTTCGATAGCCTCGTCCAGCCCGTGGCCAAATGCCTCCAGTCCCTGGGTGTCCAAGGCAAACCCAGTGCGCTCCATGTCGGCCAGCACCCGGCAGAGCGGCAGTTCGACCTCGTGGAGCAGCCGGTACTGCCCAGCCTCTGAGATGCGCTTTTCAAGCTCATCGGCCAGCGCGGGCAGCAGCGCGCAGTCTTCGAGCAGCTCGCCCCATGTGCCGAAAAAACCCGCTATGCTCAGCCCTGGGGTATTGTAGGCCGCCGCCAGCCGCTTTATCGAGTAGTCGCTGGAGGTGGGGTTGAGAATATAGCCGGCAATCTCGGCATCGAGCGCGATGTTTTTTATCTCAAAGCCGTGGGCCAGTGCGAAGTGGTGAAGCTCCTTCAGCCCGCTTGTCCGCTTGGGGGCTGGACTTTCGAGCAGCTGGCGGGCAGTCTCGGTTGCGCCGGCGTCCCAAAGGCAGACACTGTCGCCAAAAGCAGCGCAGACCGCAGCCACTTCACCTTTGTGTAGGCCAAATAGGACGTCTATCGGCTTTGTGGACGCAAGCAATTCATCCAGCAGCGGGTTGAATTTGATCTCAAATGGCCGGGCAATCTCGGTCTCTGGGGCGGGGGCGTCCACCTTCTTGACCCCAAACCGCTCAGTCAGGCTAAACAGCTCGAGGCCACTCATAAGCTCCCAAGCACGGGCGGCGGCGACATTCCCTGGCTTTAGCTGTTCGAGGGTGAGCTCGAGAGGAGCACGGCAGTCTATAATAGCCAGCTCCCGGCTGAGGTAGGCGAGCTCTTTGCCGGTGCGCAGTTTTTCCCGCAGGCTGTCGCGGATAGCCAGCTCGTCCAGGTTTTCATAGATGTTGTCAAGGCTGCCGTGTGCCTGCATCAGGCTCAGAGCGGTCTTCTCGCCCACACCGGCCACACCGGGGATGTTGTCCGAGGAGTCTCCCATCAGCGCCTTCAGGTCGATTAATTGCGCCGGTATAAGGCCATATTTTTCGTTTACGGCAGCGATGTCTATGATGTCGGCTTGCGGGCGCCCACCTTTTGTATAGGCCAACCGCACAGTTGTAGTCTCGCTGACCAGCTGGAAGGAGTCCCTATCCCCGGTGGCAATCACGCACTCGGCGCCTTCAGATCCCGCCATGCAAGAAAGGCACCCAAGCAGGTCGTCGGCCTCGTAGCCCTCCCGCTCGACAATCATAAACCCTAGCGCTGTCAGCAAGTCTTTTAGCGGTTGCAGCTGCCGGGCAAGGTCGTCAGGCATACCTTTGCGGGTGGCCTTGTAGCCCTCATACAGCTTGTGCCGAAATGTTGGAGCGCGCAAGTCAAATGCCATAGCCACGCAGTCGGGCTTAGTTTCCTGCAACAGGCTATGCAGAATTGAAAGGAAACCGTATATGCCGTTTGTCGGCATACCGTCCCGGGTGGACAGCGCCCGGATACCGTAATAGGCCCGGTTGAGGATGCTGTTTGCGTCTATTGCGAGTAGCTTCATGGGTTTTCTCCCGACTCTTGATGTTCTCTAATTTCTGAGACTTTTGATCGGATGTTGCTGTCGAAAATGCTTATACTGTTTGCCAACCTATTTTTCTTCAGGTATCTGCCACCAGTCATCGTAGAACACAGCATTGCGCGGCAGTTTAAACATAAAGGGTGTTAGAAATAAATCTCCAATGGACCCTCCTAAGTTTATAGCCGCTATAAATCTTAAGAAGCTTCCGAAATACCCGCCCAACCATAGGCCAACAAGCCAAAATCCGCCGCTAATCACCATAACGGGCAGTAGCTTGTATATAACAGACCGCCAAAAACCTATCTTACAATCAGCAAACGGAGATATTCCGTTAAGCTCAGGATTACGGTATATATAAATGTCGCCCTTGCCAATCATTGGAGCCAAGTGCAGAATCTCATGAGTAAGCAACATCACAGCTATGATAGGTATTATTATCACTGCGCTTAACGCAATTCTAATAACTGTGTTATCAATGCCACCAACCAAAGGATGCATCCACGCAGTAAGTTCGCCGTTAGTATTCAAGAACATAAATTGAAAAACAATTGCAATCACAGCTACGATTGAAAGCATCGGAGTAACAACTTTGAGATTACTCCGAATCTTATCCGGCAACCAATGTTCCCACTTTCCCGGTGGAGGCGATTCCAGCTCGGGCTTCTTAAAATACAACTTATATTGACCCATGCCACCCATCCATACACACCCTCGTGATACAAAAAATATACTGTCCAAAATATAAATACTGTTCGCTTGTAGGTCAAATTAACTGCTTAGCACCAGTCTCAATATCCAACAACCGCCGCTTAAGCTCCAGCCCATAAGCAAACCCGGTCAGCGAACCGTCAGCGCCGATCACCCGGTGGCAGGGAATGATAACGAAGATTGGGTTTTTGCCGTTGGCAGCGCCCACCGCACGCACGGCCTTGGGGTTGTCAATTGCCTCGGCCAGCTGCTTGTAGCTAGTCGTCTGGCCGTAGGGAATCTCCAGCAGCGCCTGCCAGACCTGTTTTTGGAATGGGGTACCTTTGGGGTTTAGTGGCAGCGCAGCGAAAGCGTCTCGCTCCCCGGCAAGATAAGCTTGCAAGGCTGCCAGCGATTTTTGCAGTAGAGGAGTTTCCCCACGCTTGGCACCGGCGGTGTCAACACTGCCCTCTATACAGAGGTTGGTGATGGCCTGACCATCCTCTGCGATGAGAATTTTTCCTATATCGGTATCATAAATTTCGTAATGTAGCACTAGACCGCCCCCTTATGGTATACTATATAAACGTAAAACGATTGTACCTTGTCCGGTATGCATTGTCAATCGCCGTGGGGCGGCGGCGTGTTCACATTTTCCATACATTTTCTTAAAATGGTGATTACATCTTCTTCAAACGAACTTCACACTGCCCGGCTATACTTTGGGTAGAAAAAGACGCCAAGGAGGCCACACGATGTATAACTTAAACGAAAAACCAGGCCCACAGCCGGGCCACGACGGTTGGTACGCCTCGGGGCCTGTACATAGCTCCGTGGAGAATAATAAGCCGGGCCCGCAACCAAACAGTGATGGCTGGTACGCCTCAGGGCCTGTGCGCGAGCAGGGACAAAGCAGCGGTGAATCGGCACCGCGCACATACTCATACCGCAGCACCCCACAGGCAGCCTTGCCCGGCAGACCGGTTCAGAGGCAACTGCCACCACCGCCTACAGTCTTTCCACCCACGCAGGGCAGCCGCAAAGAGCCCAAACCCAAGCGGACCCTGGGCAGAGGGCTGGTCGCCGCGCTGCTGGCGGTTTCCCTTCTGGGAGGCGTTGCGGGTGGTGGAGCGGTCACCTGGCTTTTAAACAACCAGGAAGAGCCCCCCGTCGCACAAGTGCAGCAGAACACCTTCATACCTACCATAGCCCAACCCGACACCAGAACGAACGAGCCCGCGGCGGTTCCCGCTATGGACGTGACTTACGCTGTAGATCGCGCGGCAGCAAGTGTGGTTGAGATTTCGCTGAGCACGCAGGTGCAGACCTTCTTTTGGGGGTCGCGGGAGTCTCAGAGTGCGGGCAGTGGGGTTATTCTCAGCCCGGACGGCTACATTGTCACCAATCACCACGTTATCGAGAACGCAATTGAGATATATGTGCGCACATACGACGGCAGGGAGTTCCCCGCCACCTTGATTGGGAGCGACCCGCAGACCGACCTCGCGGTGATAAAAATTGATGCCCAGGGTCTACGGCCCGCCCGTTTTGCTGACTCTGACGCCGTGCGTGTAGGTCAAACTTCTGTGGCTATCGGCAACCCGTTGGGCACTTTGGGCGGCACGGTCACCCAGGGCATTGTAAGCGCTCTTGACCGCCAGATAACCATAGACGGCCAAGAGATGACGCTTATGCAGACCTCGGCGGCGGTCAATCCCGGCAACTCCGGAGGCGGACTGTTCAACGCCAGCGGCGAACTTATCGGCGTGGTAAACGCCAAGAGCGGCGGCATGGATATTGAAGGCTTGGGCTTTGCGATTCCCTCGAACATAGTGACTAAAATTGTCGACGATCTTATGAACCACGGCTATATAACCGGGCGCCCCGAGCTGGGCATCCAGGTAGTGCAGATCGACGACCTCGACGCGGCGGAGTACCATGGTGTGAACGGCCTTGGCATATTCGTTATCAATGTTACCCGAGAGAACGGCCTTGCGCCCGGCGACCAGATATTATCCATCGATGGTGTGGAAATTGAGGAAATATTCCAGGTTTCCGACGCGGTCCAGTCCGCTGGGGTAGGCGGACGGATGCGAATAACCGTTATTCGGAATGGCGAGACCATAATCGTCAACGCGATTGTCGGCGAGCGAGCGCCCGAACTTGTAAGCAGCTAATAGTTCTCATAGGCCGGACACTTAGACATATCGCAGGGGCGGAATTAAATTCCGCCCCTGCGTTTTGAAAAAATCCCCCTGCGTAACCTATTGCTCGTAACGCTGCGTAATGATGTAAAGTCAGGGCAAGGAGGTGATATTCTATGTCAAAGTACACGACCGGAGAAATGGCAAAGCTGTGTAACGTGTCGGTGCGAACAGTGCAGTTTTACGATACCAGAGGACTGCTGCATCCGTCTGAGCTCACAGAGGGCGGCCGGCGGCTGTACACCGACGACGACCTGACTAAGCTTAGGCTTATCTGTACCCTTAAGATCATTGGCCTTTCGCTCGATTCCATCAAAGGGATTTTAGAGAGCAAGTCGTCTGGAAAGGTTTTGTCGCTGCTGCTTGACGAACAAATGAAGCTGCTCAGCGACGAGATTGAAGAGCGACGCAACCAGCTTGAAACGATTAAGACCATCAGGGATTATGTCAGCAACAGCGCCACTATCCCGGTCAATACTATCGGTGACATAGAGCACATGATGGAAAACAACAAGAAGGTGCGCAGCAGGTTCAGAAGGCTAGTCGTCAATGCGTGTATAATTTCCATACCGCAGTATTCGTTTTTGGCGTGGTGGATTTTTGGAGGGCCTTGGCTGCCGTTTGTGATTTGCTTTTTGGTCAACATTCCAATTGGCATACTGCTGGCAAAGCATTACTTTAAAGACGCGGCGTTCATATGTGCCGAGTGTAACAGTGTGTTCAAGCCGGCCTTCAAAGATGTTCTGCGCACCAGCGGCACGATAAAGGCCAGGTGGCTTACCTGCACCGAGTGCGGTCACGCCGGGTACTGCGTTGAAGTCTACGCCAAGAACGAGGCCGCCGACCCCATATAAAGCGCGCGCTTGGAGCACAAAGAGCTGCCACTCAACCCGAGTGGCAGCTCTTTACTATTTCTTTACGACTTGTAGTTCGGCTTTTAGTGCCTGTGACTACCCCTGTGATTCTTTTTCTTTAGCAAAGCAGTCGCTGCAGTAAACCGGCCTGTCCTCGCGGGGACGGAAAGGCACTTTGGCCTCGGCACCGCAGGCGGCACACTGCGCGGTGAACATCTCGCGCTCGGCCCTTGCATTGCTCTTGCGTTGATCGCGACAGGTCTTACAGCGCTGGGGCTCGTTTACAAAGCCTCTTTCGGCGTAAAACTCTTGCTCCCCGGCGGTGAATACGAACCCGGCACCGCATTCCTTACAGTTTAGCTCTTTGTCTGAGTACATTTGCTACCTCTCCTACTGCATAGTTTTACCCGAGGATCGAAAAACGCCAAGACCCCACTCTTTTGGGGGACACCCGCCTTCTGTGCCAAGGGCATTATTTACAGCCAGCTCGGCTGAAAACCTGGATTAAGAACCTGCATTCATGGGCGGCGGACCCAAGGCCCCCACCGGACTAAGCGCCTTCTCGCGGTAAGGCCGCCACAAAAACCACGAAGAAACGCAGCGGTCAAACCCGCAGAACTTTATAAAATATGAACACAGGGTGCTTGCATCGTATCTCCTATAGGCAGGAGACCGCAAACTTGACCCAAGTTGCAATAGAATACCGCCAAAGCGGCTTGTACTCAGGGTAGGCAACACTTCGGCCCGCCTCGACGGTGAGTCCGAAAAATGGAAGGTTTTTGAAGTCAAATATGTATATTCGACAGTCTACCCTAAAACCTTGGAAATGTCAAGAGATTTTTGTATAACTGATGAGCAATTGTTCGTGTTTTGTCAAACGCCGGTCTTTGCTTGCTTTGGCGGCGTCTTACGGTCAATTAATCGTGTTCAGGGCCGAGGTGCACGCGGGGCAGCGGGTCGCGCTTTTGTGCAGCGTGGTCATGCAGAAAGGGCATGTGTGCTCGGGTTCGGGTTCCTCTTGCTTTTGCTCGTTTGCGGAGAGTAGTTTGTTCATTGCCCTAACGATTAGGAAGACCACCAGCGCCAAGATGAAAAAATTCAGCACGGAAGTGATGAACGCGCCGTACCTCAAAGTGACTCCGAAGATGCTCCATTCCAGGGCGTCAAAGTTTTGCCTGACGAACAGGCCGATGATTGGGGATAGAATATTCTCTGACAGCGAAGAGATTACGTCTTGGAAGACAAGACCAATCATCATGCCTACGGCAAGGCTGACTACATTTCCTCGCAAGGCGAATTCTTTGAACTCTTGCAAAAATCTTTTCATGGCTTAATCTCTCCCAAGATAAGTTTTACGCTATGCCTCAACGCCTTTGACAAGCTGCACCACACACTCGACATGTGCTGTCCGCGGAAACATATCTACTGCTCTGCCCTTCACCGCGCGGTAGCTTTTTTCGGCCAGGATGGCGCAGTCCCTTGCCAGGGTGGCGCTGTTGCAACTCAGGTAGACGATTTTTGCGGGGGCTATATCCGCCAGCTGCTCGATGGTCTCGTTGTCAAGGCCCCCCCGCGGTGGGTCGACTATGATGGTATCCGGGCGGATGCCCTGCTCGCTGAGCTCCCGGGCGGCCTGGGCGGCGGTCGCGCAGATAAACTGTGCGTTTGTGATACTCCCAAGCTCTGCGTTGCGGGTCGCGTCCTCCACAGCCTGGGACACGCTCTCCACACCGATTAAGCTGCCTACCTGCCCAGCCATCGAAAGACCGATTACGCCGGCACCGCAGTAAAGGTCGAGCAAGATGTGCCCTGGGCTTGGCTCCGCGTACTCGAGGGCGATTTTGTAGAGCAGCTCAGCGGCAGCGCGGTTGACCTGGTAAAAGCTTTGTGGAGAAAGCCGAACCCGCACGCCGGCTAAAACGTCCTCGATTGCCGGGGGGCCGGATACATGCCTGGTGTGGCGCCCCATGATGACGTTTGTCTTCTCCCGGTTGCGGTTGACGTGGAAGGAGAGCGGGCCGGGGCAGAGCAATTCCAAGCGCTGAGCAAGCTCTTCGGCGAATGGCAGGGCTTTGCCGTTGATTACCAGGCATACAAGGGTTTGGCCGCTCATTTCACCGTGACGGATGCAGATCTGGCGCAGAAGGCCGGTGTGTGCCGTCTCGTCGTAGGGTGGTATACCCTTCTCCTGGCAGAAAGCGCAAACCGTCCGGCAGATGCCGGCAAAGAACTCGGGGTGCAAAAGGCAGTCGTCCACCGGAATTAGGGTGTGGGAGCGCGGGGCAAAGAAGCCGGTGCGCACCCGGCCCTCGACCAGCCGGACAGGGTACTGGGCCTTGTTGCGGTAGCGCAGCTCCCTTGGTGATGGGATTATTGGCTCCCACTCGGGGTGCAACTTACCGATGCGGGCAAGGTTTTCGCTCACCCAGTTTTGCTTTATTTCCAGCTCGGTGGAGTAATCAATGTGGCGCAGGGCGCAGCCGCCGCACCGGCCAAAGGCTGGGCAGTCGTTCTCCACCCGCTGGGTCGAGGAGGTGAGCAGCTTCTCTAGCCGCGCGTGAGCATACCCTGGGTGTACCTTGAGGATTTTAGCCTCAATCTCGTCTCCCGGGGCGGTGCGCGGCACGAAGACTGCGCGGCCATCGACTCGGCCTACTCCGTGGCCTTCGTGTGTCAGGCCGGTTATTGTAAGGTTTGTAATGTCGTTTTTTTGCATATCTTTTCCTCTTCAATTAGTAGATATCGATAAACTGCGTTAGGACACAGGCCTGGCTTGCCATACAATCGTTGCCATTATACCCCATCCCGTCGCGTTTGTAAAACTATTCTCTAAGTGCAATTTTGCCAATTACGCCTTGTGTTCATGCGGGTTTTGTACTATAATGTTTGCAGAATGATGTAGCTATAGAAGGGTGGGGCCGAGCAGAGCAGCAAGGAAAAGTTGGGGGAGAGTGTTTGGCGGTGTACCTAGTTTATATTAGATGAATCCTGTAGGGACGACCGCCCTCTGTCGTCTGCGCTTCCAATTTGCGCTATAATAAAAAAGCAGACGATCGAGGGCGGTCGTCCCTACTGTGCTACATCCATAAGCGTTACCCACAGCTCGGCGCAAAAAAGACACTGAAGGAAAGGAGCACTACTATAATGGCAACTTACCGCGAAATGAGCAAACAAGAACTTGAGGCTCTGCTCTGCGATCTGCAAAAAGAATACGAGGGCTACAAGGCTAAGGGGCTGAAACTTGACCTAAGCCGCGGCAAGCCTGACAAAGCTCAGCTTGAGCTGAGTATGCCTATGTTGGATGTGCTGAGCGCCGCCGACGTCCTGGCCGGCGAGGACGGCACCGACGCCCGCAACTACGGCGTCCTCGATGGGCTGCCCGAGGCTAAAAAGCTGATGGCGCAAATTCTTGAGCTCGCGCCTGAGCAGGTGTTTGTGGGGGGCGCTTCCAGCCTCAACCTGATGCATGACTGCATGGGGCTGGGTTTTCTCCACGGATACCCCGGCGGGAATGGCGGATGGTACAAAGAGGGCAAAGTAAAGTTCCTCTGCCCAGCGCCCGGTTATGACCGGCATTTTTCGGTCACCGAGCACTTCGGCATTGAACTTGTCAGCGTGCCCATGACCGGCGAAGGGCCCGACATGGCCGAGGTCGAGCGTCTGGTGGCCGACCCCGCGGTAAAGGGTATCTGGTGCGTGCCCAAGTACCAAAACCCACTGGGGCTCACTTTCTCGGATGAAGTCGTGCGGGCATTTGCCCGGCTCTCCCCCGCTGCCGGTGACTTCCGCATATTCTGGGATAACGCTTACAATGTTCACGACCTTTACCCCGGCGAGGGCGACCAGCTGCTAAACCTAATGGACGAGCTGAAGGCCACCGGCAAAGAAGACATGGTGCTGATGTTCTCTTCCACTTCAAAGATAACCTTTGCAGGGTCGGGTATCTCGGCTATTGGGTGTTCGGCCGCCAATATGGCGTGGGTTAAGAAGCACTTCGGCTTCCAGATTATTGGCTACGATAAAGTAAACATGCTGCGACATGTCAAGTTTCTGCCGGATATAGCGGCGGTTAAGTCGCATATGGTCAAGCATGCCCAGCTACTGAGGCCTAAGTTTGAGGCCGTGCGCAACACACTTGAAGACAACCTCGGCGAGACCGGAGTTGCCAGCTGGACAAATCCCAGGGGCGGGTACTTTGTCTCCCTGGATATTTTGGAGGGCTGCGCTGTCCGCACGATTGCTCTATGCAAAGAGGCCGGCGTTGTGATGACCGGCGCGGGGGCACCTTTCCCCTACGGCAAGGACCCGGAGGACAAGAACATTCGCATTGCGCCGTCGTTTGCCCCGCTGGGCGAAGTCAAACAAGCAGCCGCGCTGCTTTGCCTGTGTGCAAAGATTGCCTGCGTGGAGAAGCTGCTGGGGTAGAAACCAACTAAAAATTAATGGCCTGATAGCAAACTGCGAGAGGTGCGGGCGAACACAGTTCGCCCCTACAACGCAATTAGTTTAAGGGACTGTGCCTGCTGCGCGATTTTTGCGCAACTGGCACAGTCCCTTTGGTCTTTGGGCCGAGAGCTTGTCCCCTAGCCGCTGCCTTTATTGCCCATTTCCTTTTGCACTAGCACGCAGAGCTCTATCATTGCTTTGAGGCTCTCCTGGGAGCGCTTGAGTCGTTTTTCGACCGCCGAGCGGGAGATACCCAGCTCTGCTGAAAGTTTGCGAAAGCTCAGTCCCAGGTTGTACCGCATATGTAGCGCCTCCCGCTGCTTCTCGCTGAGCCGGGTCATTGCAACCCTGAGCGCCACTCGCCGACAGAGTTCTTCGCGGCCGTTGTCGTCCCGGCGCAGGTGGCGGGGCAACAGGTACTCCGGGGTGCTGGGGTCGGGGTAGAAGTCGAGCTCGCCAAAACTCGTATTTGACATGCTCGCCACCTCATCTCGACTGGGGGCCGGCGTCGCGGAAGTGCTGCATACCTATCCCGTACAGCGCTTCCATTCGGCTGAGCAAATCCATCCGGGGTTGGCGCTTGCCGCTCTCGTACCCATGCAGCGTTGACGTCCCAATGAGCAGCTTGTCCGCAGCTTGTGCTTGCGTAAGCCCCGTGTTCACCCGCGCAGCACGCAATGATATTTTTGCATTTATTATCATTTACGTCACCTCCTGATTGCATTATAGCAAGATCAGGTGGCTTAGTCAAGTATGTTTGCAATTTACCATTGCTTTCATGTTGTTATTTGTATAAAATATTGCAGGTTGTACGCATTGATTTGTTATTGCTATTATGGCACAATGTACGCATATAGTTAACGGACTTGAAAATTGCCGCAAGGGTTGGGTGGCTTTTGAGTTCAAGGTCTAACGTCGTAGGGGCCGCTTCCCTGCGCGTCCTGCCTTTGACCACAAACCTATCGCCGTAGGGGCGGAGTTCCATCCCCGACCGTCTGGGTCAAGTTCAAGGTCTTGATTTTGATTCGCCTACGGACGAGGATAATGTACCGCTCCTGCCGCGGAGGCACTTACTTTTCTTTGTCTCGCCAAAGAGAAAGTAAGCAAAAGAAAGGCGACTGGGGGAGTTGTTTGCTCCAAGTTCAGTCGCAAACAACTCCCCCAGACCCCCACTAGTAGATCAAAAACAGGTGGGTGTGGGCGGCAGGTTGGTTCTATAGATGATACAGCTCCGCAGCCAACATGTTCGTCAGTAACTGCACAGCCAGCAGTGAGTACCTCACCGCAAGAATTCCTTACTCTAAACCCGAGCTCGCATAGCGGCTGGGAAAATTCGCGGGCCGCCAACGGCTTAAATTCAACCTAGCGGTGAGGTATATTTTTCTGATGATGTTATGGAACGGCTGGAATGTATCGTCGACCGATTGGAAAGCGTCATCAAAGAGGTTGCTATTGTTGATCATACTGACGATGTCGCATAATGGTACCATTAACTTAGAACGCTAATGCCTAAATAGAGCAAGAGGCTATCTATCCAATAGCCTCTTGCTCTATTTTGCTTTCGTAATATCTGGGTATAATATTTATTTTTTCTTGTCTTTTGGATACGGTTCTTTTATGTGTGTTCTACCTAAAAGATAATCAACACTTGTCCCATAAAAATCCGCAAGCTTTGTTAGCGAGTCTGCTGTGATTGGGATAACGCCATTTTAGTATTGAGAGTATGTATTTTGCGCAACATTTAATACCGCGGCTAACTCCCGCTGCTTTGTATCTGTATCCTCTCGCAAAGCCTTTATATTGTGATAAATAATCATACCGTCACGCTTTAACGTATTTCAAATAACTTGCCGACTTCAACGCCAATCACCTCATACCAATCTTACGGTTTGCCATTCGGGCCGTTTGCTCTAAATATACTTCGCGGTGTTAGTAATCAATGAGTGTATATTGTCTTTCAAATCGTCAGGCAACTTCCTATATCCAGCTATAATTTCCGTTTCCCTGTCACTCACTTGTATCGGGCCTGAATAATCGATTTTTCCAATCAGGTAGTCAATAGAAGTGTCAAAATATTGAGCAATCTTTATAAGCGTTGCAATATCAGGCTCATAGTTTTCATTTTCATAGTTATGAATAGCAGTTTGCAATACATCGAGCGCATCGGCTAATTTTTGTTGGCTAAGCCCCTTTTCTTGACGTAGTTCTTTCAACCTAATCACTATATCACTACTTTCTACAATAGCTATGGCTTAATTGTAGATTATATTTGACAACATGGATAATGCTCATTTCTAATTGATATGCTATAATTAATGATGTCAACTCATTAATTAAGGATGGTACGATAGTTATGTTTGATATAAAAAAGCACCGTTTATCAAAGCAAGATGCGATAATCATCATTGACTGTATTATTCTGATTATCGTATTGCTGATTGTAAGCCCACATCTGCCCGATACGAGGGCGGGGGCAATCAGGAGAGAATTGGCTAGACAGAGGCACGATGTCGAGCATGTGGATTTTGAGTTTGTTAGAAATAGAGAGGGGGCCAGAGGCTGGATTTTCCAGTCGTCTGTTCCGCTATATTTTGATGGCCGTTATGTGAGCCAATGGTCGGTTGTCAGCTATAGCATGGGCGTTGGTTTGCGGCATATCCGATATTTTGTGGAGCCTTATCCGCTGCCGGCCGTAAGTAAAAACCCCCTGGATGCGTGTCCAAGGGGGTAATGGCTAGAGGCCGGTGTTTTCCATCCTCAAGGTTAGGTTAATGCGGATGTCCGCGTCAGGGTAGCGCTCGCGCCAACCATAGGCTTCCCATTCCTGCACGGTTCTGAAGTTTCGAGCCAGCCTGTTGCCCAGGCCCAGAAGGTCGGCGCGGTACTGGTTTTGCAGGGCGTCCACAAGAACTTCCATGTTGCGAAGGCACTCGCGGCGGACGTACTCGGTCAGAGCGTCCTGGTTGTAGCCGGCCCCCGCGCGGATGTGTTCAATGTTGCCCCGCAGATGTACGTCTATCTCAAATGTCGGGGTGTCGCCCACCAGGTAAGCGCGGGTTCTTCCTCGCTTTGTGGGCATGATGGAGACGGTTATGGTGTCGTCCGGGGAATTCGGATCGGGCAAGTTTAGGATTTTTTTGGTCTTGCTTTTGGTCAGCATGGCCAGGGTCTGGGTCTCGAAGGAATCCAGCGCGCCGACCATCTTTTGCCCGCTGAAAATCGCGAGACCGGATACCTGGGTGTGGTTCTGTCCTGTAAGCGGCGCGCGCCCGGGCAGGTAACCTCTGCTCACCGGCTCCTGCGATTGAGCCTGGCCGGCAGGGTCTTGCTCGCTGCCGCCTTGGTTGCCGCCGCCTTCCCCGCTGTTTTGGCCGGCTTCTTCTTTGGCTTTTATGGCCACACCGCCGTACATGGCCGCTGCGTCCATATCCTTTGCCTGTAGGCTCATCATGAAGTCAAGTAGCTGCATGGGGCGGTAATAGGCGCTAAAGTTTGCCTGCTCGAGCAGCAAGTCCTCTTGTCTCAGCGGGTCGATGGCCGGGTTCTCTACCCGCGCTGCGATGAACTCGGCGGCGCCGGTCTTGGAAATTAGCACGTTTGTGTTGTTGCGCATCTGCTCGTAGCGGCCGGATGAGAATATATGCCGCAGGGCGTCGTCGCGGGCAAGTTCCTCTGAAATAACCAGGGTTTTGGTCGAAAAGAGTGAGAGCGGGCCAGCTAACGTTATGCCAAATAGACTCATGGCCCCGGCTACAGTGGACGCCTTGGCCGAGACCACCGCGTAGTCCCCCTGGCTCTCTGCGCCGCCGATGTTGGTCTGGGTGACCGGGTATGCCACGCTTACCAGGATTTGGTCTCCCTCGGCTTTGTCTAGGCCCAGCATTATAACAAATGTGTGGTCTTCGAGCTCCTGTTTGTCCCAGCAGCCGCCGAAAAGGCAGAGGCAGAGCACCAGTGCAAGCAGCTTGGCCCTTATCTTACTTTTCATGTTTAGGCGACCCCCTCAACAAACTTATCGCGAGCAACAAGAGCGGCACCCCAAGCACGAAGACTATACTGTACCGCCGTGTTATTGCAAAGTAGCGACTGGTGAGGTCGAACAGGTTGGCAGGTATAAGCGCCACCACGAAGACAATACCGGTGCAGGCGACTGTGAGTATTTTAGGTTGCACCCGACCGAACGCGACGCCTGCACTTTTGCGGGCGGCGTACAGCCCAATGCAGGCAGTCAATGCCAGCGAAAATATCAGGAAGAAGAGCAAGAACGACTCGAAGCGGTAGAAGAATCGGTTGTAGTAAATCGACTTCCCCATTTCCATAAACCCGCTGACCATACCGGAGGCGATGGTGGAGGAGAACATCATAACCAGGCAGAGGAAGAACAGCACCCAAAGAATCCCGGAAATCCCTATGGCCAACGCCCCTGATTTGCGCAGCTTGGCGGTGCTCTCAAAGTTGGGAGCAAACAGCGCGAGGACGAGCACACCCTCGACCATGCCGGCGGAAATCAGTGCGCTCCGGCCAATACTGCTGGCCCCGTTGCCGTACAGGGGGAAGATGTAGTCTGGGTTGTAGCGGTTGAGCCCTAGGATAAGGATGAACGCAATCCCTGCCAGGATGAGGACAAAGAACGTCCCGGCGCTCTTGGCAATGGCCTTGCCTCCGAAAAAATTCATAGTGAAGGCGCTGAGCGCGATCAGCCCGACTACGACATATAAAGGCGTAAGGCTCATTCCGTAGGTTTTAAGGATTTCGGCCCCCTCCCGAACCCAGAGGCCGGTGTAGATACAGAAGTAAACGGCCAACAGCAGGCTGTAGAATATCCCCACGCCCCTGCCCAAAACGGCCCCGGCAGCCGCTAAAATATCTTTGCCCGGGTACCTGCCCAGTAGTACCGTTACCAGTAAAAACACGCAGAGAACGGCCAGATGCCCCAACAAAACCGACATCCAGGAAGCGCCTGCGCTGTGCTCTATAATCATGGCGGGGGCGGTAAAAAACAGCCCCGGCAGGGTCAAAAAGGCGGCGAGGGCAATGCCGTCGTAGGGGCGGAGCTTGAGGTTGTCCATTTATGTGACCATTCCTTTCGCGGGTGGGCGCAGAATGTAGGGGCGCGCATTGCGCGTCCGAAAAAATTTTACCCACACATGAAATTTTTATGGGACGCCCTGGCCTTGCAGGAAATACTACGGACGGCCAATGGCCGCCCCTACTTCCACTTGCGCGAAATATTCGGCTGGTACTCGGGGCGCTGGGTGTTCAGCTCGGGTGGGCGGCTCTCAAAATTCCAGACCGGTTTGCGCGGGAAGAAAGACGTGCCTCCCGAGAACGGCGGGTTGACAAAATCCCTGCCCAGCGAGGTCAGGCTGCTCAGGTAACCCACCAGCAGCACAAAGGCAATGCCGACCCCAAAGAACCCGAAGAACCCCGCGCTGATGAGAAATACAACCCGCAGCAACCTCACAGCAAACGAGCTCTGGTACTGCGGTATCGCGAAGTTGCCAAGTGCGGTGAAGGCAATTACCACCACACAGATTCGGCTGACAAGACCGGCCGAGACCGCAGCCTCGCCCAGGATAAGGCCGCCGACAATTCCGATAGTGCTGCCAAGCGGGCCGGGTATGCGCTCGCCGGCCTCGCGAATCATTTCGAAGGCAATTTCCATCAGTAACAGCTCAAGCATGGCGGGGTAAGGTATGCTAAGCCGGGACTTGGCTATGGAGACCAGCAACCCGGCAGGAATCATTTCGGGGTGGAAGGTGGTGGCCGCCAGGTAGAGCGCGGGCAACAAAAGCGCGGTCAGTACTGCCAAAATACGAGTAAATCTGATTGCAGAAGCATAAGGGGTGCGCAGAGCGCTCTCCTCGCTGGTCTTGAGTATCGAGAACATGTTGACCGGGGCTACGATAACCCGGGGGCTGCCGTCAACGATTATCACAACGCGGCCCTGCATGAGCAACGCGGCGGCGTTGTCCGGTCGCTCAGTGGTCACCAGTGTCTGGAAGAGCGACGAGCCGTTGTCCTCGATGAACTGCTCGACCATCCCCCCGCTCTGGACAAAGTCGGTATCCAGGCCGTTTAGCCGGCGCTTGACTTCGTCCACCAGGGCCATGTCCACGATGCCGTTTAGGTACATGACACCGCAGGTCAGGTTGTTTATTTTGCCGACTTTCAGCATTTCGGTGGTCAGCCCCTGGTGCTTGATTATCCTACGCAGCAAGGTGGTGTTGGTGCGCAAGTTCTCGTTGAAAGCCTCTTGGGAGCCTACAATCGAGTTTTCCACCTGAGGCTTGTCCACTCCGCGGGCAGCAAAGCCTTTGGTGTCGCAGACATAGCAGGTGCTCTCGCCATCCAGGCAGACCACGCTGTCCCCGGTTAAAACCGCTCCAATGGCTTTGTCTAAGTCAGTTTCCGACTGTGTGGTACCCACCTGGAGTATGTTTTGCAGGTTATACCCGGCACTGCTCATATTGAGCAATGGACGCAAGATAAAGTCAGCGATTTTGTCGCTGCTGGCCATGCCGTCTATGAAGACCACAAAGGCCTCTTTGCCCGCGAACTGGAAGTCCCGGAAGACGATGTCCTTGTTTGCAGGGAAGTTGAACGCCTGTTCAAAAGCCTGCCTGTTTACCGCAATATTGGTCGCTATGATTTGCATAAGATTTTTTCCTTTGCGCCGCACCTAAAGCTGTGATTAGGGTACCAAAATCCGACGCGGGTATGTCTGGGAGAATTTAGAGACGACAAAAAAGCCGGAACATCGTGTTCCGGCTTGCGTCTCTTGCTCTTGCTATTATTTGGATAGAAACTTCAGCAACTTTAGCTCGTCTTGTGTTGAGAGTTTGCCTATCGGCTCTTTGCCATTAAGCACAGACAGTGGAAAGCTTATAGGAGTCCCGGTGTCCACATATGATAGCTTATCTAGCCCTGCCTTCGACCAGTCGGTTATCTTAAAGTATACTGTTTTTATCTGTTCATTTTTGTTTTCATATTGTGTTGTGATTTTGTAGGCTCTAACATTACCATAGCTTAGCGCATAGACCAGTATAGGGCGCTTTTTTCCTCCACTTCACCACGAAAGATAAGTGACGAAATTTCAAAAGGCTCCATTACCCATTTACCGCCCAGTCGTAAATATCTGGGTGCAAAGCTTTGTCAATGACAATATTCCCTTTTTCGTCCGCTTCAAGTTCGATCACTGGAGCGTTCTTGCGCTGTATCGCCTGCAAAATCTGTTCGTGAATCGTAGGCTTTACAGCCGGCTGAAACGGCAGGCGGCGCTCAGCTATAATCTGCCTGAAAAACATATCTATCGCCGTTGTTTGGTCAAGGCCCATCCGCCCTAAAAGCTGCGTGGCTTGATCTTTTACGTCGGTGTCTATTTTTACGTTTACGTTTGATTTAGCGCCTGCTATAACTATCACCTCGTAAAAATCATATCATACTATAACGCCGACGTCAACAATCTAGCGTTACAATATATTATATTTTGCACTCAAAACCGCAGCGACATCCCGCTGCCTGTACGCTCGTCCGGACGGCGCTCGAAGCCGTACTGCTCGTAAAAGTCCTCTATCCCCGGCATCGCAAGCAGGCTGGCTATCGCACCGGGGACTGCGTTGCGCCGCAAGTACGCCATAATCCGCTCCATAATTTGGCGGCCAACACCCGAGCCCTGGTACTCCGGCGTGACCATTACGTTGCCCACGTAGAAGGTTATAACCTGGTCGCCAAGCACACGCCCCATACCCACCAGCTGCTCCCCCGCAAATGCGCAGACGCAAAATGGGGTTTGCTCGAGGCTGCGCTGGGCCGCCTCCAGGGGGAATGTTGCCCAACCCACACTTTGGCGCAGAGCCATCCACTGCTGGGCGGTGGGTATTTTTTCTTCGATGGTATATTGCATGTGTGTTTAACCCTTTCGTGGGTACGGTTTTTCTTGGGAAGTCCTATCCATCAAGTAATCCAAGCTAGTATCAAAGTAGTCGGCCAATACAGTCAGATTTTCGACAGTTGGAACTCGCTCACCGTTTTCGTATTTCGAAAGCAGCGCCTGGTCTATGCCAGTGCGCATCTGTAAGGTAAGTTGAGTTATACCATGTTTCGTCCTAAGATTTTTCAAACTTTCCACATTATCACCCTGCAATATTATGACAGGATGACATATTGACATTCATGACAATTTGTCATATTATATGTTTATACAAAGTTTTAGAAGGTATTCTTTTTGTGAGTACAATCATTTCTGGTTGGTTAGGCCAAGTATATAGTCAGTCGTCGTATTGTAGTACCCTGCCAGCTTTATTACTACCCACACAGGTACCTCACGATCACCGTTTTCGTACCTTCTATAAACCACACGGTTCATGTGCAAGTATTCGGCAATTTCAGCTTGCGTTTTGTCCGCATCCTCACGCAAATCGCGTATTCTTTGAAAGTGCATGTTGGTCACCTCTTGACAAGGATACCAAATGGAGTCATAATGTAGTACAAAATGAAACCATATAGTTTCTACAAATCAATAAGGTGATATTATGTCCGATTATAAGCAGATGTATTTTGCAATGTTCAATGCCGTGAGCAACGCCATTGAGATTCTACAGAAAGCCCAGCAAGCAGGGGAGGACGCGTACATCGAAGATGCTTGCAAAGAGCTGATGCCACCAGATGCTGAACATGCGGATTAGTAAGGCCAAGTATAGCATTTAGCCGCGCAGTCGGTCAAGTGGCGAGTGTACGGAAAAGGCCAGCCCCAATGCGGGGCCGGCCTGGCGCTTTCATATGCGTGCATCAGCCTTCTATGGTTGGAATACCTCCACGGTGGTGGTGGCTCTGGCCCCGCCCAGAGTGATTGTGATAACGGCGGTACCTTCGGAGTGGCCCTCTACCCTGCCGTTTTGGTCAACAGTTGCCACCGCTGTGTTGCTGCTGCTAAAGGTTGCCCCTGCAGGGTTGGGCTCAGCAACGAACTCGAGGTCAAGGCTCTCCCCCTCTAAGAGGAAGTGGAAATCCTCTAAGAAGTACAGGGTTATCGAGTCATCGAGCTGTTCGTCATCCTCTGGGTCATCATCTTCGGTTTCGTTGTCTGGCTCATTGTCTTGGGTGCTGTTGTCTTCGTCCTGTGTGTCATTGTCATTACTGTCACTGGGCGGCGGTGTTCCTCCACCTGCCGGGCCGCCTGGACCGTTGCCCACTGTCTGGCTACCTGTGGCTGAGCGCCCGGTATGAGCGGCCGCTATTCCGTCGGCGAGGCCGTTTGCAATGCCCACCGCTATCGCCCGCTGGTAGTGGGGTTGAATAAGCTTTTCGTACTCGCTGGGGTTGGTCATAAACCCGCCCTCGACCAGCACACTTTGGAACTGAGCCGACAGGGTAATGTGGTAAAAGCTCTGTCTCGCGCCCCGGTTTGTTGTACCCAGCGCTGCGCTGACATGCCGAGAAATCGCGCTCGCCGTAGTCGCGCCGTAGCTGTAGAAGTAGAAGGTCTCGGTGCCTCTGGAGGCCGAATTCGTGCTGGCGTTGTGGTGGACAGAGACAAAGATATCCGCCTCAAAGTTTTCGGCTTGAGCCACTCGGTTTTGGAGGCTTGGGTTGCTGGAGTTGTCGATAAGCAACACGCTTGCGCCGCGCGCGCGCAGCTCTTGGGCCAGGTTGTCTGCAACGCGCCTGTTGATTACGGCTTCGGGGTAGGCGGTCAAGAATCCTAGTGCGCCAGGATCGTTGCCGCCGTGGCCGATGTCTATGGCTATCCGCGCCCCGCTCAGGGAGGCCGGGGGCGTGTTGAACCTAAACGCCAGGTTTCCGTTTGCGTCATAGTAGGCACGGTAGCCCATAAAGCCGCCGTTGCGCACCAGGGTCAAGGTCATGGTGTCGCCACCCGACCAGCTTACAGAGCTGAACATCGGGTTGGAGTCGAGCTGGGTGGTGCCGCTCGGGACGCTCGCCGTGTGGGCAAACTGCACGACAAACTGGCTGCCGGTGTACCGTACACTGTAAGTGACCTGCTGGGCGGTGTTGACCGTAACGTATGTAAATCTGCCCTGGGTTGAGACAGTCAGGCCGTGTATCGTGTTCTCCGCGACAAAGTTGTCGGTGGCTTGGATGTCACCGCTTGCCACCCGCAACCCGGATGCCAGTACCCGGTAGCGGTAGGTGTTTCCGCGGCGGCTGGTGTAGGTTATCTCGTCGCCCACCGCGTAGTCCATAGCCCCGCGCGGAAGCGGGAAGAAGTTGGCACTTGGGATGTTGTTCAGTGTGTTTGGCGGATATGTACGTGCCTGGGCGGCTGTGACAACCACCGGTACCCCGTCGGAGACCGGCACCCTGCGGTTGACCCGCACGGTGGCTCCGGTGCGGCTTTCGCTGTGGCCGTGCGCGGCGGCGGTCACGGTTATCGCGCCAAGGTTTTGCTCGCTCGCGGTGCCTGCCGGCGTGGTGAAGGTACCGGTAAACCGCCTGAAGTGGGAGACACGCATAGCCTCGTCCTGGGCGGCTTCGTCGACTGTCATGGAGACGTTGACACCGTTAATGCGGGCAGAAACGGTCGCGTTCTGATAGGCGACAGCCGAGATTGTCAGCTGCATGTTGCCGTCGATGGCTATGTTTCCGGTGGGGGAAGCTTCCCGCAGAATCTCGATATTGCGGGTTATGTTGTAGGTGATTGTTCTGGCCTTGTGCTCGAATGTGAAAGTGTTCAGTCCGGCGCTCAGCTCCATGTTAATTGTGAAATAGCCGTTGGCGTCGGTGGTGGTTATCGCGTTGCCGTTGACAGTCAGCGGGAAGTTGGGGTCGGAAGCGCCGCTGAACCTTACCATCGGCTCGTTGGTAGTAAAGGTTGTCTGCGCCGGTGAGACCATGGTAAGTTCGGTGAGGATGTGCTGGGTCTCCACTTCGCCCTGGTAGTAGCCGACTAATACGGCACCTGCGCCGTCCTGATTTTCAACCAGGCTGCCCAGGCTGTTGAAGATGCTGCCCGAGAACCCGCTGATTTCCGAGGCACGGATAACTTGCTGGGCAAGCTGGTCGGGGGAGGCCCAACCCGCGCTCTGAGACTGTATATTGCTGGAGGCGTGCACCACGTACAGGGGCATTCCCTGACTGCGGGCAAGCTCGCCCCACCAGCGGACAACTTCTTCAAACGGAGCGTTGCTGTCGGTTAAGGAGGCGAAGGCCTCCACAGCGATGAAGTCCACCGCACCCTGTTGCACAAATGCCTTGGTGTCGGCGTTGCCGGTGCTAAGGGCGGTAAATGCGGCGCTGGTGGCGGAACCATACGGGTTTTCACTGTCGTTCTCCCAGACAGGGTCGGCCAGTAAGCCGATTTTTACGCCCGGCGCGTAGCTGCGCACAACCTGCGATACGGTGCTAACCACAGCCGCCGGAGACCCGCGCAGATAGTTTTCAAAACCAATGGCCCCACCGGACACGAGGTAGGAGTTGAGCTCGGCCCCGGTATCGGTAACCGCACGGGTGTAGCCGTCTAGCAGAATACCGTCCAGATCGTATCTTTCGGTGAACTCCCGCAGATTCTCGGCTAGTCGGCCTATACTGCCCGGGTTAATTGAAAGTGTGTCCAGCTCGGTGGTATCGGCAAAGTGCGAGGCATCGAATATGGCGTAAGTGTATAGCCCCAACTGCCGTGCCCTTATGGTTATGTAGGTCATCAGGTCGAAGCCCAGCCCGACCCCTGTGGCATCCGCAGTGTTGAATATGACCTCGCCCTCGTGTGCCGTGCCTATTATAACCGTGTTCATGGTGAGTTCCAGGGCGGAGCTGAGTGCGTCATCCACCTCGGCTTTTATCTCTTCCGGGGTGGCGTCCAGGTTGGTCAGAAAGTCATGGCCAGGTACAAGGTAGACCCCGCGCATATTCTGTGGAAAGTGGAGCGTCGGCCTGGGCGCCAGCTGCTCCGGGACCTGGGCAATAAGCGGAAACTCCGGCAAATCGGGAAGCTCGTCCACTTCGAGCTCGGGGTAGGCGTAATCGTCATCCTGGCCCAACTGTGAGGCCATTGCCCCAATAGCGGCGAACCTGTCGGCAAAGTCGCCTTCGCCCATAAACACCCAGGCAACGCTTGCACAGACCAAGGTAACCGCAAGAAAAACAGCGCCAATTGCCAGGGCTGCTCTCCGTTTGCTTTTGAATAAGCCGCTCACAGCTTGTCCTCCTCGAGGAAATGTTTAGAATCGATATTCAATACCCGGCAACCTGCCGGAACGCTATTGTCATGCAGAGGGGTTGTCGGTGGCCCAGAGCAGCGCGAGCAAATTTTGGTGTTCCCGCTCTACGTGGTCGGCCACGCTTGCGCCGGGCGTAAACAACGAGTCGTACCGGAAGATAACAAAGCCGGCGTAACCCTCTGCCCCGCGGGAGGCCTCGACCTTCCTGGCAAGCAGGTTTGTATTGTCTATCCACTCGCTGCGCCCGGCGCCTGCCCACTGATCATCCAGGCCGGACTTATACGCCGCAAGGCCGATGTACAGCCTCACATAGTCGGAGTTGACAATCTCCGCCCAGTCGTCCAAAGAGCGCTGGAAGGGCTGGGTGGCGTGCTCAAATCCGAAGTATATCTGGGGCATGATGTAGTCGGTGTAGCCAGGGTTCTGAGTTATCCTGGCGATGTCTAGGTAGAGATTTTCAAAGTTGTAGTCAATGCGGCTTTGGGGGCTTATCCCAAAGAGCACGTTCGGGTCAATGGCCTTGATAGCGGCGTGCATCTCGCGCATCAGTGTCTCCACGTTGTTCCTGCGCCAGTCGTCCAGGGTACGCGTGCCGCCACCGTCACGATAAGCCCCAAAGCTGGCAGCGTCAAACCCCGGAGAGGTCGTGGGGTAGAAGTAGTCGTCTATGTGTATGGCGTCCACCGAGTAATTGCGGACAATCTCTCGCACACCGTTCACGATGAGGGCGCGGGCCTGTGGGTCAGCCGGGTTGTAAGAGATAAGCCCGTTGTACCTGATGACGCCGGGGTGGCCTTCGTTTATCCAGCGCAGGGCCGGGTTGTCGGCGCTCAGCGGTATAGTACTGCCGGAGTTGCGAATGCGGTAGGGGTTTATCCAGGCCTCAAAGCGGAAACCGCGGGCATGGGCCTCGTCAACCATGATGGCCAGCGGGTCAAAGCCGGGGTTTATGCCCTCGGTGCCCGACGCGAACTGTGACCACGGAAAGTAGGCCGAAGGGTAGAGTGCGTCGCCAAACGGGCGCACCTGAACTATTACTGTGTTCAGCCCGTAAGCGGCTATGTTGTCGTACACCTCGCGGATATTCGCGGTGAACTCGGCTTCGGTTTTACCGCGCAGCATATGGTCGAACTCCAGGAAGGATAGCCAAACCCCGCGCACTTCGCCGCTTACCCGTTGCATGCGTGGAGTGTTATTTCTAAAATTATCGGCGGCCTGCCCCCCCCGCTGGAAGGCGGTCTGCTGCAGAGAGCCTATCCCCGCAAGGGCTCCGTCATTGTCCGCGGGCGGGTATTCGCTCCTGCCCGGCAGGTTTCCTTCGCCTTGCCCCACAGCTCGAGCCGCGCACCCCGCAAGCAAAATCACAGCCAAAAGAACCAGGACCACGACGCGGACAAAGTATCGGTTTTTCATTCGGTTTCTCCTTTTTGTCCGGGTCTCCGGTCGAGCTAACAATTAGTTGCCATACTTAGCCACAAAAACTAAGTGCACGTTTTTGGGTATTTTGCTGCGAGTAAATGTCATTTTTTCCGGAAGAATATCGAAAAAACACTTAGTACCCGCTTTTGTTTGTTTGCGGGCGGAACAAGGGTGTGCTATACTTCTGTATATGTTGCCCGCGCGGGTATTATACAGCCGCCAAAACGGAGGTTCAAAATGATTTTTATCGCCGGTATAAGTCCCCGCCTCAAGCAGCTGGGCTTTGCGGGGGGCATCTGCTCAACCTGCAAGGCAAGTGGGCGGCTACACATAGTAAAGCAGAGCCAATGCGTCAGCTTGTTTTTTATCCCGCTCATACCTTTTGGCGGGGAGTACATAGCCACTTGTGGCAGCTGCGCGAGTGTCTTTGCCTTGCGTAAAGAAGCCGGCAAGCGCTTCGAGCGCGAGCCTGAGCGACCCCTAAGCTCCCACGACTTTGAGGTTATAAAGAATAACCATTGTATGCGCTGTTCCCGATGCGGCCACCGCGCGGAGCCCGGTTTCGTCTACTGCCCCGGTTGCGGGAGCCGGCTTTAGCGCAACCTGAAACAAGAAAGAACGTTGACAGCGGCAGAATTCCTCTCGCCGTTGTCAACGTTCTTTCTGTTTGCTTTTAAGCTCTGTCCACTTTGTCCATGTGGCAGATTAGGTCGAGACACTTGTTGGAGTAGCCCCACTCGTTGTCGTACCAGCTAATCAGCTTGACATAATTCGGGTTGAGCATGATGCCGGCCTTGGCATCGAAGATAGAGGTGCGCGCATCACCGATAAAGTCGCTGCTAACAACCATCTCCTCGGTGTAGCCCAGGATGCCCTTCATTTTGCCCTCGCTGGCTTCTTTTATCTTGGTGCAGATTTCCTCGTAACTAGCGGCTTTTTCCAGGCGGACGGTCAGGTCTACCACCGAGACATTCAAGGTGGGCACCCGGAAAGCCATGCCGGTCAGCTTGCCGTTGAGCTCAGGGATAACTAGTCCAGTGGCCTTGGCAGCACCTGTCGCCGAGGGGATAATGTTGCTGGCAGCTGCGCGGCCGCCCCGCCAGTCCTTCATCGAAGGGCCGTCAACTGTTTTTTGGGTTGCAGTGGTTGCGTGCACAGTGGTCATCAGACCCTCAACAATGCCGTAATTGTCGTTGATAACTTTGGCCAGCGGTGCAAGGCAGTTGGTGGTGCAAGAGGCGTTTGAGACTACGGTCATATCTTTAGTATATTTTTCCTCGTTGACTCCGACCACAAAGGTTGGGGTCTCTTTGCTTTTTGCGGGCGCAGAGATGACGACCTTTTTGGCTCCGCCCTTTAGGTGGAGCTCCGCCTTCTCTTGGTCAACGAATACGCCGGTGGATTCGACAACGTACTCTGCGCCTACGCTGCCCCAGGGAATTTCTTCCGGGTTGCGCTTGTCAAAGACACTTATTTTTTTGCCGTTTACCAAAAGCTTGCCGTCTGGCGCCATGGCAACCTCGCCGTCAAATCGGCCATGGATGCTGTCGTACTTGGTCATGTAGACCATGTACTCAAGGTCGATGAATGGATCGTTAATACCGACTACCTCGTACTTTTCCGGCTGTGCCGCGGCAGCCCGCATTACTAATCTGCCGATTCTGCCGAAGCCGTTGATCCCAATTTTGATTGCCATTTGCTTTTCCCCCTATTTCTTTGTGCATTTTTTCACACCGCTACTATTTTATACCAAAAGTGTCAAAACTACAACAGGAACACCATTTCATCCTGCTATTTTCTTAATATATCCCAAATTTATGTTTTTTTATATATTTTTTTGTGCTATAATTGTATTCGACAAAATTCGACAAATTTAGACAGTGGGCTTGCATACAGTGCGCCCATAAGCTGCGAAAGGGAATAGCTATGTACGACTTTGACTTTCTTAAAAAACACCGGGAGCGAATACTCGTATACAAGGATATTCCTCTGCCCGTCATCATTGCCTCCAAAGATCTGGAAGTCCTTTGGAGCAACGATCACGCCGAGCTTTATTACCCCAACCTGGCCCATACTCAGGGGCTTGTGCGGGCGTTTATGGAGTACAACTTCACCGAGCTGTTGGGTGCCGCGCAGGCAGAGGGCAGCTGTATTGTCAACGAGTTTGTGCCCATGGGCAATGTGGGACTAAAAATCATCCCACTTAGGGAAGGCAGCGCCTTAGTCGGGGCCGTGCTTGTTTTGCTGCGCACCGACAGCGTTATAGACGCCGGGACTTTTTACCAAAGCTCCCGTATGCCCGGAATCATCTCGGACAACATACGTGATGTAGTGAGCGAGATGTTCGCTGTACTGGACAAAACCTCTCTCAGGTCTGACCTCATGCAGATGGGCTGGATCAAACCCGGGCTAAACGAGCTCGCAAATAACGGCTATCGCATTTTGCGCATAGCCACAAATATAACCGAGTACGCCCGCTACCAAAGCGAACTTTTGGACTTTGCCCCGCGCCTTGTCTGCCTGAGCTCTTTTCTGTGGGAGGCCGCCGGGGAAATATCCCGGCTTGCGGAGCTGGTGGGCACTCCTATCAGCTTTAGGGTGCCGCGCAAAGATTTTTTTGCGCAGATAGACATCACCCGTTTTGAGCACGCATTCTTCAATATTTTACACAACGCAATGTACTACACAAAGCCTGGCAATAGCATCGTAGTCAGTCTACGAGCAAATAAAACCAGGGACTTCGCGACCCTCTCGGTGGCGGACAAGGGGCTGGGCATCCCCAAGGACGTGCTCTCCAAAGTTACCCGGCCCTACTACGCTCACGCCCCCGGCAGAGCTAGGCGCGGGGTCGGCCTGGGGCTCACCATCGCTAGCCTGGCTGCCGAAACACACGAAGGCCGGCTAAAAGTTGGGTCCAGGGAGGACCAAGGCACAACTGTGCGCCTCATCCTGCCCTTGGATAAAGGCGGCTCGTCCACTGCTACCCTTGCCCAAGAGTCGAGCGACTTCCGGTTTAGGGACAGGTTTTCGTCAGCTTTTATCGGGCTTTCAGACGTGGCGCTCAGCCCGTTTAACACCTGGGAGTGATGTAAAAATATCGCCGTGTGCCTTCGGTTGTTTTAAATATGCCATGCAGCTGTCGCATTATTGTGGTACAATACATTTGGTGATTAAAAGTGCAGACAAGCAGGTTATTTGAAATTCTCTATATTTTGCTGAACAAGCAGCGCGTTACCGCCGGGGAACTGGCCAATCAGCTCGGCGTCTCGAGGCGAACTATCTGTAGAGATATAGACGCCTTGAGCGTAGCCGGGATTCCTATATACACCGAGAAGGGCAAAGGCGGGGGAATCAGCCTTTTGCCCAATTTTGTGTTGAACAAATCTATACTAAGCGAGCAGGAACAAAACGAGATTTTGTCGGCGCTGCACGGGCTCTCAAATATTAAGACCGACGACACAACCCAGGTATTGCGGAAGCTGTCTACAGTATTCAACAAAACCACAACCAACTGGCTGGAGGTGGACTTCGCCGATTGGAGCCACGAAAACGACTTTTGGGGCCAGTTCAAGACCGCCATAATAGAACGACGCATTGCCCAGTTCGATTACTACAATAGCTACGGCGACAAAACCTCTCGGCGCGTTGAGCCGATACAGCTCTGGTTTAAATCTAAGGCATGGTATCTGAAAGGCTTCTGCCTAACTAAGCAGGGCATGAGGTTGTATAAGGTGTCACGGATTAAGAATCTTGTGGTGAGCGACGAGCACTTTCCCGAGCGGGAATGTCTCGAGGCAGCGGATAATTCTGCCGGAAGCCATTATAGTGAGAAGCAGATTGTCACGCTCAAGCTTCGCATCGCGCCGGAAAGGGCCTACCGAGTGTTTGACGACTTCCATGAAAGCATGGCAGAAAAACAGCCGGACGGAAGCTTTATAGTAACCGTGACATGGCCGGAGGATAGTTGGGTATACGGCTTTATCCTGTCGTTTGGGAAGCATATAGAAGTTATTGAGCCCGAACATATCCGGAACATAATAAAGGACGAGGCCGAAAAAATTGCGCAAAAACACTTATAATGTGCCGCGCTGTTGGCACATTAACTTTGGTATGCTTGCAATGGAACAGCACGAAGCAGATCTTTGAAGGAGGGCGTTTGTTATGTCAAAGGCAATTTACTACGTTTCGTACAAGCTTAAAAAGGGAGCGTCTGTGCCGAATTTCTTGCTTGCGGCAGAAACGCTGAATAATGAATTTATATCCAAGCAAAGGGGTTATATTTCGTGGGAGCAGCTTGTAGATGGCGATATATGGGCAGACGCTTTAACTTTTGAAACAATGGACGACCTTGAAAATTTCAAGGTCGTGTCGCGCAACCCCAGCGAGCTTGCGGAAAAGTTTTATTCGTTTATAAACCTAAGCGCAAGCGGTTGCAAACATCATATTTTTTCCGTCAAGAGAAGCTACTAGGGATATATTGTCGCGGCACCCCGCAGTTTTCGCCGCAGGGTGTCGTTGCTGTATTCCGAAAGAGGCGCGCGGAAAGACTACCGGAGGAGAAAGTCTTATGAGTGAAAAAATCAGGTGCTCGTGGGCGGGGGAGACTGCCATATACCAAGACTACCACGACAACGAATGGGGGCGCCCTGTCCACGATGACGGCAAGCTGTTTGAGATGCTGATCTTAGAGGGTATGCAGGCGGGGCTCACCTGGATAACCGTACTTAAAAAGCGAGAGGCATTCCGGGAGGCCTTTGACAGGTTTGACTCGCATAAGATTATCCTTTACGATGACGCTAAGGTTGCAGAGCTCATGGCAAACGAGGGAATAATCCGCAACCGCCTAAAGATCAACGCCGCCATAACTAATGCCAAACTATTCCTCGAGGTTGTCCAAAAGTACGGCAGCTTTGATAAATTTATATGGGGGTACGTGGACAACAAGCCCATCGTGGGCCACAGGGAGAAGCTTGCGGACATCCCCGCGACCACCCCGATCTCCGACAAGATCAGCAAGGACTTGAAGAAGATGGGCTTTAAGTTTGTCGGCTCGACTATTATCTATGCGTACATGCAGGCGACAGGAATGGTTAACGACCATTTTACCGACTGTTTCGTTTATAAAGAAATGGGGAGCGCTTGAGGCGGATGATATATATGCCGCGTGCCGCGTCGCCTACAAATGACAATTCGGTGACAAAATCACCTTGCCGTTAGCTCTTTGTAGTCAATTCGCTCAAAATTAACCACTCTAAACTGTAGATATTGACAGCTTTCAGCTAATGTGGTATCATGTCATCTAATTATCTGAAAGGGAGTGGTCGTAATGGCAAAAAGCGTACCGTACAAAATCTACCTCACTGAAAACGAGCTCCCTAGGCGATGGTACAATATCCGCGCCGATATGAAGGAACAGCCCGACCCCATCATCAACCCCGGCACCGGGAAGCCTCTCACACAGGAAGAGCTTAGCGGGCTGTTCTGCACCGAGCTGGCCGCCCAGGAGATGAACCACACCGATGCGTTTATCGACATCCCGAAGGAAGTGCAGGCCTTCTACAAGATGTTCCGCCCCTCACCGGTGGTGCGCGCCTACTGTCTGGAAAAGGCTCTGGGCACACCCGCACACATCTACTATAAGTTCGAGGGGTCGAACACATCGGGGTCGCACAAGCTAAACTCGGCGGCAGCCCAGGTCTACTACGCCAAAAAGCAGGGGATAACTCACTTAGCCACCGAGACCGGAGCCGGCCAATGGGGCACCGCCCTCTCGATGGCCTGCGGGTTCTTCGATGTTGACCTAAAGGTGTACATGGTCAAAGTGAGCGCCGAGCAGAAGCCCTATCGCAAAGCCGTTATGGAGACTTTTGGGGCCAATGTGATTCCCTCGCCCTCCGACACAACTGAAGTGGGGCGAAAGATTCTACAGGCTAACCCCGGCACCGGCGGAAGCCTTGGCTGCGCAATTTCCGAGGCGATAGAGACCGCAATGACCACTGAGAACTGCCGGTACGTGCTGGGCAGTGTACTCGATCATGTTGTCCTACACCAGAGCGTGATTGGTCTGGAAGCCAAAGCCGCCCTGGAAAAATACGATATTTATCCGGATATAATTATCGGGTGCGCGGGGGGCGGCTCCAATCTTGGTGGGCTGATTGTCCCATTTGTCCGCGACAAGCTGACCGGCAAGGCAAACCCGCACATTATCGCAGTGGAGCCGGCGTCCTGCCCAACTATGACCCGGGGGCGCTATGCCTACGACTTCGGCGACCTGGGCGGCACTACGCCTCTGCTCAAGATGTATACTCTGGGGGCGGGCTTTATCCCCGCTGCCAACCACGCAGGAGGCCTGCGCTACCACGGAATGAGCCCAATTGTTTCGAAGCTTTACCACGACGGCCTGCTGGACGAGGCCCGCGCTGTCGAGCAGACCAAGGTGTTCGACGCCGCCACGCTTTTTGCCAAGCACGAGGGCACACTGATAGCGCCCGAGTCCGCCCATGCCGTGCGAGTGGCGATTGACGAGGCAATTAAGTGTCGCGAGACCGGCGAGGCCAAGACTATTCTATTTGGGCTGAGCGGCACCGGCTACTTCGACATGGCCGCGTATATGGATTACCGCAGCGGCGAGATGGTGGACTTTGTGCCGAGCGATGAAGATTTGGAGCGTGGGTTTGCCTCGCTACCGACTGTTTAGATCGCCGCAAACTCCTCCCCCAACACAACAGGCCGAGATGAGCCCGCGCTCATCTCGGCTATTTCTTTTTCGAGGGCGAGAAACCTATCCGCCGCTATGCGAAAGCGCAGGCTGACGTTTTCGGCAAAGCTCTCTTCCAGCACTACCACTCCGAATGCCGCGAACAAGTTTTGCAGCTTGCCGTAGCCGCTGTAGTGCAGCTCGATAGCGGCCACTGTGCAAAGGCACATATTCAGGACGATGGCGGCGTCAAGAGCCAGAGCCGCACCTTGAGAATAGGCCCGTATCAACCCACCGGCCCCTAGCAGTGTACCGCCGAAATACCGCGTGACCACCGCAATGACATCCTGCATTCCCCGGTGGCGGAGCACCTCAAGGATGGGCAGTCCGGCCGTGCCCTGGGGCTCGCCGTCGTCGCTGCATCGCTGGGTATTCCCCATGCGCAGTATGTACGCGTAGCAGTTGTGGTTCGCGTCCGGGTGGCGCACCCGGACTTCTTCGAGCATAGCAAGAGCCTCGGCCTCATCACGTGCCGGGGTGGTCAGGCAGATGAAACGAGAGCGCTTTTCGATATGCTCGGCGCTCGCGGCGCCGGCAATAGTTTTGTACGCAGTCACAGGCGTCTCCCTCTCGCAAGATGATTGCCGGGTCAGTAAGTGGCAAAATAAAACGGCGTAGTCACTGCGCTGCGCCGTTTAGACATTATGTGTGCACCGCACTACCGGATAAGTGATTGCAGCGTTAAGACCCATTCTCCCTGTGCCTGGCCAAGGCGACCGGCGGTAAAAAAGATAGCTTCGTACGTGCCCATAATCGACAACACCATACCCGCTACTGCCAGCGCCTTAACCCCGCTGCGCAGAGCAAGAGAGGCCAAAACAATACCGGCCACACCCAGAACTACGTCCAGGACGGCCACGGGCACAAACAGCGCGAATAAACCAAAGGCCACAGAGATTGCCGCCGGCGCGGCACTCGGCTTTTTGGGCGGCTGCGGAGCCGTGGGTGGCGGGACCCCGTACAGACCTCCAAATTGCGGCGGCTGCGATCCCCCGTAAGGGTACTGCTGCATAAGTGAACTCCTCCAGGAGCGTTTGGTTTAAGCGTGCTAATCTATCTTAATTATACATTGCCTCGTCTTGCGCTGTCAACATTCTTCGACAGTTTGCGCGGGGGCAAAAGTATCCGGCAACCGTCCCTTATTTTTCCTAGGTACGGTCTCAGACAATCGTGTGCTTAGTCTGTGAGATGAATTCCACAAGCTCCGGCAGAGTGGCGCTGCGGGCATTCCTAACATAGTAGCCGGAACTGGCATTGCCCACAAGCAGCGCCTCATTCACGCTGAGCCCGCTGAGCAACCCCAGGCAGAACCCCGCGTTGAAGTTGTCCCCCGCCCCGGTGGTGAGTACCGGGCGCGGTGTAAAATAACCGGGAGCGTAGTAGTACTGCCCCGCGCAGTAAGCGCCGGCGTCGGTAACGGTGTGAATTACAAAGCTGTATACCCCGAGGGCACGCCCGGTCTTTACTGCAATTTCTTCTAGGTTTGCCCCGGCAGTTTCCACCCCCAGCACACGCGCGACCTGTAACGCCTCCTTGAGGTTGACCCCCAGCACCACCCTATAGCGCGCCGAGAAGTCTCTAATAAACGCAGTGACGCGGGCAAGGTCTTGGTCGGTGCGCTTTTCAGGGTCGGCCAGGTCGAAGAATGCGATGCAATCCCCTGCCGGCACCAACGGGAAGACGTCGACTATCATGCCCTCGAATATTCCACTCATATGCGGGAGCATCGTCCAATTAGTCAGCCCCAGCAAATCGAGGCTCTGTGGGTTTAGCATCTGCGCAAGTGTATCCAGGCCCAGCTTTTCGATCAACGCGGACCAAGTAACCTCCCCGAGCGACTCGTGTTTGCCCATTATAAGCTTGCCGTCATCGAACTCGAGGTTGAACGAGAGGCCCGGGTCTGCTACCGAAACGAGCTTGCAGCGTTCCTTCATCCCGGTAAACACTGGGTGTATCTCGATTTTGCCCAGCGCGCCTATGCAAGTGACATCCATACCTTGCTCAGCCAGCGCATTTGCGAAGATAGGCCCATTGCCGCCAAGCTTTTGGGTCAGGCCGGCCAGCTCTATGTTTGTGCTAAGCCCCGCCGCCCGGGAAATCCGCCCGCCCAAGTCGGCTAAGGTATTCACCTTGGTAAAGCTGTGGGCACTATGGCGCTTGTCTACCACGTGCATAAGCTCATCCACAAAGCCGTCGAATCCTATGAGCGCGGTAAAGCTCGCTCCGTTAGCCGAAAGGGTCTGGGCTATATCCCGCGCATCGAGGGAACTTTGCATAACTTCCACTCACCTTTCGGTTATTCATACAGTGAATCCTACCACACAACCGGCTCTATTTCAACGGGGAAGCGTCCGCAATGCGTTGGGGAGTGAATAAACAGCGTTATTTATGCGCGTAGGGGCGAACTGTGTAACTAAAGTTGCAAAGACCGGCGTCGCCCGCCGGAGCGCGATGGCAATCGCAGGCGAACACAGTTCGCCCCTACGGTTATCAACGCGTTTGTCCACTCCCATGCGTTTACAACGCTTGACTTTATCCCGTCAAAGGGGTAGACTATTCCCTAACTTATTACACGCGGAGGTCGATTATGGAAAACGCCCAGAAGTCGATGGAGAAAATTGTAGCTCTTTGCAAAGGCCGGGGCTATGTTTACGCGGGCTCCGAGATTTATGGCGGACTTGCGAATACCTGGGATTACGGCCCACTGGGGGTCGAGCTTAAGAACAATGTAAAGCAGCTCTGGTGGAAGAGCTTTGTCCAGCGCAACCCTTACAACGTGGGACTGGACAGCGCAATATTTATGAACCCGCAGGCCTGGGTGGCCTCTGGGCATGTAGGCGGATTTTCCGATCCGCTGATGGACTGCAAGAGCTGCAAAACCCGCCATCGGGCGGACACGCTTATCGAAGAGCAGACCGGCGAGAACCCCTCCAGCTGGACAAACGAGAAGATGCGGGAGTTCATCACCGAGAAGGGGATAAAATGTCCGGGCTGCGGCAGCACCGACTTTACCGATATTCGCAAGTTTAACCTGATGTTCAAGACCTTCCAGGGCGTAACCGAGGGCCAGGGGAATGAAATTTTTCTGCGGCCGGAGACCGCCCAGGGCATCTTCGTAAACTTTGCCAACGTACAGCGGACCACCCGGCGCAAGCTACCGTTTGGGGTGGCGCAAATCGGCAAGAGCTTCCGCAACGAGATAACACCTGGCAACTTCATCTTCCGCACCCGAGAGTTCGAGCAGATGGAGATCGAATTCTTCTGCGCACCTGGCACAAACCAAGAGTGGTTCGACTACTGGAAGAAGTACATGAGCTGCTGGCTGCGCAAAATGGGTATGAAGGAAGAAAACCTGCGTATCCGCGACCACGACCCAGAAGAGCTCTCCCACTACTCTAACGCCACCAGCGACTTCGAGTTTCTCTTCCCTTTCGGTTGGGGCGAGCTCTGGGGGCTGGCCGACCGCGGTGGCTTCGACTTGGGCGCGCACCAGGAGCACTCGGGCAAAAGCCTTGAGTACTTCGACCAAGAGAAGAATGAGAAGTTTATCCCACACGTAATCGAGCCCTCGCTGGGCGTTGACCGGATGACTTTGGCCCTGCTCTGCGATGCTTACGATGAGGAAGAGGTCGGCGAGGGCGAAAAATCCGATATCCGTGTTGTGCTCCGACTGCACCCGGCGGTCGCGCCATACAAAGCGTGTGTGCTGCCGCTCTCCAAAAAGTTGAGCGAGAAAGCAACCGAGGTCTACCACGCCCTGCAGCGGCAGTTCACCGTGGACTTTGATGACACCGGCTCGATTGGCAAGCGGTACCGCAGACAGGATGAAATCGGGACTCCTCTTTGCGTCACATACGACTTTGAGTCGGAGAGCGACGGCTGCGTAACTGTGCGGGATCGTGATAGCATGACACAAGAGCGACTGCCTATCAGCGAGCTTGCGGCTTATATCGCTGAAAAGATTGCTTATTAGGAAACGCACCTTGTAAGGGCGATCTGTGGTCGCCCGGCCAACACCATAAGCAAATACTACGGGCGATCACAGATCGCCCGTACATCCGAGAGGTAAACTATGGACAACAATATCGTAAGTTTGCACGATTCTCCTGTGGAACAGCAATGCGCCAAATGCAAGGGGTATGAAGAAGACGTTGAGGCATATGAAATACTTTTGCTTGGGATCGCTTTCATCGGCCCGATAATTGGTATTTTGATTGGGTTATTTGCGGGGAAAAAGTTGTTGAGCAAATAATCTGCCTTGGCCCGAAACAGTAGCATCTTGAGAAAACGGTGTGACTTCGTGCTTTCTCAGGCTGCTATTATAATTGGGGGGAAACAGACTTTAGGGGAAAGCGTTACTTTACTTTATGGGCTGTTATTATTGTAAAGCTGCTGGCATTGACTGTTATTATGGCATCTTCTGTATGCACATACCAGTTCTTCCCTTGTTTGGCAATGTTGCTTGCATTTCTGATTTTGACTTTGCACCACTCAACAACATCAACATCACACAAACCTAAATTTTTCTTGATTCGCTGGACACCTAGTTCTGTTGTGTGTATTTTATCTAGATTGGATAGTAAGTCCGCATTCATTTATTTCACCCGCTAATATAGATTTGCACACCAGCGCCATTAACAATTCCACTTGAGCTTTGCCGGGTTGGGTTCATTCTCCACAACAACGGCGCGCAATGCATTCGCGTAGTCAAGGCAGACTTCCTCTGCGATGGCGGCGTATTCTTCGACAGCCGCTTCCAACCCCAGCCGGTCGTAGGCCACTGCAGCCGCCGCGTAAAAATACAGCCCCAGCGAGTGAGTCAGTGTATGCACAACCGCCGTGCCCTGCCCAACACCCCTTGCCGCCGCCTGAGCAACCGGGTTGTAATCAAGCTCGCGGGCGGCTCCGTGGCACTCGTTCAGAATGATATTCTTGACTACTGGAAACTTCACCTTGCCGGCTATATAATCGTGAGCTGCTCTTACGGCCATGCGGGGGCGCTCGTCACCGGGGCAGTGCTTTTTGAAAATCGGCAGCAGCTTATCTTCGGCGTAGGCAAGGCACCAGGCGCGGATAGTCTCCTTGCTCTGTGTATCGATGAGTTCGCGCAGGGCAACGCAGCAGGGGGCGTTTACGTCCCCAAGCATCTTGCGCAACTTTTTTGGCATAGTCAGCTCTCCTTGGATCAAAGTTGGCCGCCCTCTCTTGGAGGGCGGCCCTTGCCATCTGTAAATTATTGTGGGTTTTGCTGCCTAACTTTGATATGCACTTCCCGCAGCTGTTGCTCAGAGACAGTACTCGGCGCACCCAGCAGCAGGTCTTGGGCGTTGCCGTTCATTGGGAAGGCCACAACCTCGCGGATATTCTCTTCCCCGGTGATGAGCATAACGATTCTGTCGAGACCGGGGGCCATACCGGCGTGCGGGGGCGCGCCATAGTGGAAGGCGTTAAACAGCGCCGAAAACTTGCTCTCGATAACCTCCTGGGAGTATCCGGCAATCTCGAAGGCTTTTATCATGACGTCCGGGCGGTGGTTGCGCACCGCACCGGATGAGAGCTCGACACCGTTGCATACGATGTCGTACTAGTAGGCCTTGATTCCCAGCGGATCCATGGTCTCGAGGGCCTCCATCTCGCCCTGTGGCATCGAGAATGGGTTATGGGTGAACTGGACTGTCTTGTTGTCATCCCCCAGCTCGAACATGGGGAAGTCGATGATATAACAAAACTCAAATGAATCTTTGGCGATGATATCCAGCCGTTTGCCAAGCTCGGCGCGAATCTGCCCGGCCAACTTGTCCACGACCTTGGCGCCGTCGCTGATGAAGAACAGGGTATCTAAGCCCTTGAGAGAAAGCATATCGATCAGCTTCGCCCGCTGTTCGTCCGAAAGGAACTTGACTATCGGGCCTTTGAGCTCCATATTCTCGGCAATTGAGATGTAGCCCAGCCCCTTCATGCCAATCTCAGTGGCGAAGGCAAGCATCTTCTCGAAAAAGGATTTAGATTGGCCAGCGCAGCCAGGCGCGACAATTCCGCGAATCGGCTTGCCCTTAAATGGCGCAAAGTCAACGCCCTGGAAGAAATCGGTCAAATCCTCAATGATTAGAGGGTTGCGCAGGTCGGGTTTGTCGGTGCCGTATTTGAGCATAGCCTCGGCGTAGGGGATTCTCCTGAATGGCGCCGAGCTTATTTTTTTATCGGAGAAATGGGTGAAGGTGTCGACCATAACTTTCTCCGCCACTGCGAAGACGTCTTCTTGGGTGGCAAAGGACATCTCGAAGTCGAGCTGGTAGAACTCGCCAGGCGAGCGGTCGGCACGGGCGTCCTCGTCCCGGAAGCAGGGGGCTATCTGGAAATACCTGTCGAACCCGGAGACCATCAGCAGCTGCTTGAACTGCTGGGGTGCTTGGGGCAGGGCGTAGAACATCCCGTGGTGCTTGCGGCTGGGGACAAGATAATCCCGCGCACCCTCGGGGGATGATGAAGTTAATATCGGCGTGTGGAACTCAAGGAAGCCGAGCTCAATCATTTTTTCGCGGATGTAGTTTGTGATTTGCGAACGCATGACAATATTCTGGTGGAGGGCCGGATTACGCAAATCCAGGAATCGGTACTTCAGCCGCACGTCCTCGCGGGTTTTGGTGGACTCGCTCACCTCGAAAGGCAGCTGCTTGGTGGCTGCACTCAGCGTCTCAACTTCGTCCGCCAGCAGCTCTACCGCACCGGTGGAGATTTTGGGGTTGACTGTCTCGGCTGCCCGCTCGCGCAGGGTGCCCTGCGCCGAAATTACGTACTCGCGGCCAATCCCCTTTATCGCGTCGCCGTCCTTTAGCACGACCTGAGTTACCCCGTAGTGGTCGCGCAGGTCGATGAATACCACCCCGCCGTGGTCGCGGATTGTGTCCACCCAGCCGGATAGTTTTACGCTTTGGCCCACTTCGGCTTTGGTTAGCTGGCCGCAGTTGTGTGTCCTGTATTTGTTCATCTTGAAGCCCTCCATTGTTTGTATCGGTTAAGTGTAATCAGTGGGCAAAATTTGCACCGCCGCTTTGTCTTTTATCAGATGCCAAGTCGGCATTCCGCTTATATACCAGAAAGTCAGTCCGTCCGCGCTTATCTCAGCACCGTCGAAAACAAAATCACGCTCCCCAACATAGATGTGAATCCGGTAGTAGGCACGGCCCAAATGAATATATCGCCCCGCCGGTTGAAAAAACAGGTCTTGAGCGCTTGCGACAGATAGCACCTCGTAAGTGAACACCTCGGCGGCAAGGCGGAGGGCCTCCTCTTCAGAAATTTGCATCTGCGCCAACCAGCGCTCATCATCTTCGTCTATTTCGCTGCGCCGCGACATGCTGATCTTAAATATAGTCAATGGCATCCATTCTTCGTTTAAATCTTCGCCAAAAGTAAAATAGTTCGCGCCCTGCATGATGATTTGAGAGTATCCGACAGCCAGGACAGACGTGTGCCCCGGGTCATTTCTTTCGACCAAATACGCGCTGGTGCCGGTTGTGGTTAATCTCCACATTATGGGTACATTTGGGTCGCTAATATATATTTGCGCGTACTCGCCGTCCCGGTATGCCTGAATCCACCGCAGCAGTATGGTACAAGGCTCATCCCATGGACATTGTCCCAACCCCATAAAGGAGTTTTCTGCCGTGGGGTTCCAGGCATTTGGGTCATAATCAATCGCTTCTTCGTACTCCTCTGTTTCTACTACTGCTTCTTCCTGCATAGGCGGCAGGTCAGGCACAGCGGCAACGTAGTCGTAGTCATGCGGCTCCACATCACTCGGCTGCGCACCACCGCAACCCGCCAACCCAACCACCAAAACCAAAGCAATAAACACAATGCCCGATCTTTTCATCACAGCCCTACCCCTTAACCAGCGTGGCACACGCAGCCCTATACGCGGCGGTCTTAGCCTCCACGCTCCCGGCATCTTTACCCGTTATGGCGTAGTATATTTTCAGCTTAGGCTCGGTGCCGGATGGGCGGATTATCACGCTGTTGCCACTGCCTGTGCACAACTCAATCATATCGGTGGGGGGTAGCTCGGCCTTCTCGCGCTTGCCGCCGGAAATCCGCTCGCCCCTGCCGTAGTCCAGCACCTCGCTGACCTCGTCCCCGGCGATCTCTGCCGGGGGCGTGGCGCGCAGGCTCTCCATAATCGCGGCCATCGCCTTCATGCCCGCGGCTCCCTCAAAGGTGAAGTTGTCCACATGGCTATGCCAGACCCCAAAGCGTGCGTACAACTCTTCAAGCGCGTCAATCAGTGTTTTGCCCTGGGTCTTTTGGGCGCAGGCCAGTTCAGTCAGCAGCAGTGCCGCGTTGACGGCGTCTTTGTCCCGGACATAGCCGCCGCTCAGGTAGCCGCAGCTCTCCTCAAATCCGAAGATGAAGTCCTCCGCACGGCCGGCGGTTTCCAGCTCGGCAATGACCCCGCCGATAAACCTAAACCCAGTGAGCACCGCGCGCATCTCTACCCCGTAGTGCTCAGCCACGAGGTCGGCCATCCGAGTGGAGACCAGCGAGCGCACGGCGACCGGCTTACCCGGCATCTTGCCCAACTTCTGCCTAGTTCTGCAGATGTAATCAAACAACAGCAGCCCGACCTCGTTGCCGCTTAGTATACGGTACTCCCCGTCGTGTAGAACGGCGGCACCCACCCGGTCGCAGTCTGGGTCGGTGCCGATTAGCAGGTCGGCCTTCTTCTCTTTGCAGAGAGCCAGTCCAAGTTCCAGGGCCGCGCGGGTCTCCGGGTTGGGGGACGGACAGGTGGGGAAGTTGCCGTCAGGCGCTTCCTGTTCGCGGACTATGTGAACGTCCGTCAGGCCCAGCCGGTCGAACATCGCACGTACACACTTATTCCCCGCACCGTTTAGTGGGGTGAAAACAAGAGAGATTCCGGCCCCGGCGCAGATTTCGGGCTGAAGCGCTTCCTTGAATACGCGGTCGAGATAGCGCTCCACGAGGCTATCCGGAATGAATTCGACCAGCCCCTTGGCCAGCGCCTCCTCGAACCCCAGGCAGCGCACGCCCTCAAAGATATCGGTCTCGAGTATGGCATCCTGGACAATATCCGCAATCTCCGGGCCAATCTGGCAGCCAGAGGCATCGTAGACTTTGTAGCCGTTGTAAGCAGCCGGGTTGTGGCTGGCCGTTATATTTATCCCCACATCGCAGCCCAATTCACGCACCGCGTAGGAAAGCGCGGGGGTAGGCATCAGCTCAGCGAAGATGTAAGCCTTGATCCCGTTCGCGGTCAGCACCCCGGCGGCGTGGCGGGCAAACTCCTTCGAGCATAGGCGGCTGTCGTAGGCGATCGCGGCGGTTGGACTGCTTACCCCAGCCTTATTCAGGTAGCAGGCAATTCCCTGGGTGGCTCGCCCGACAACGTAAGTGTTCATCCGGCCTAAGCCTATACCCATAATGCCCCGCAGCCCGGCTGTGCCAAAGTTCAGCTCCCGGTAAAAGCGGTCGAATATTTCTTCATCCTGCCCGGCAATACTGCGCAAGTCCGCCTGTGCCGCGGCGTTTCCTGCCGTCTTCTCCAGCCAGAGGTTGTAAAGTTCGCGCTCTCTGGTCATCTATGAGGTATCTCCCTTCGTTATCATCTGTCAGCTATTATATCACATCTTTACCATATTACGCCACCCATCACCTCGTAGTTTTTGGGAGCGGATAAATAGCGCTGGCTTTAAATTGTAGGGGCAGACGGCAATCCGCCCATGTTTCGGTGCAGTGTGTGGCCAAAGCAGCGGGACGATTGCCATCGTCCCCTACGACATCAACGCACTTGGCCGCTACCCAGTTTTTTGCCACTTGGCAAAATTCGCCTTTTGGGCTATAATTGACGACATAATTCGACAAATTGGAGGGGGGAGAGCGCGGTGTACTGCTCACTTGGAAGCTTTGGCCTTAATGGAATCGAGCCGCACGTTGTCTCGGTTGAAGTGGACTGCCGCAGGGCAATGCCCGGTTTTGACATTGTCGGCCTGCCCGATGCCGCCGTAAAGGAGTCCCGGGAGCGGGTGCGCTCTGCCGTGCAAAACATGGGCTACCCCACAATTATCTCAAAAGTGGTGGCCAATTTGGCACCCGCCGATACTAAAAAACAGGGTTCGGTTTACGACCTGCCCATCCTGCTCGCGCTGCTCTGCGCCTGCGGGTACGAGAATCTTAACTTTGAGGGCACGGCTGTAGTCGGGGAGATCGGCCTTTCGGGTGAGGTGCGTGGGGTGGCCGGCGTGCTGCCAATGGTGCTGGATGCCGGCAAGCTGGGCTTTCGGCGGGTGATTATACCCACCCAGAACGCCGCCGAGGCGTCGGTGGCAGATGAAGTAGAGGTTCTCTGCGCCGCCCATGCCCGGGAGGTCCTCGACTTCTTTCGCGGCAAAGCCGCCCTGCCCCACGCCAGGGACATCAAAAACGATCGGACGCCGGCCCCGCCGGTTCAGCTTGATCTCGCCGACATCAAGGGCCAGCGGGAAGCCAAGCGCGCCCTTGAGGTCGCTGCCGCCGGTGGGCACAACATCCTGTTTATAGGGCCCCCGGGCACCGGCAAAAGTATGCTAGCCGGGCGGCTGCCGTCTATCCTGCCTCCGATGACCAGACAAGAATCCATCGAAGTGACCAAGATTCACTCGGTAGCCGGGCTGCTTCCACCTGAGGTTTCGCTGCTCGAGCAGCGCCCGTTCCGCTCGCCACACCACACGGTATCGGCCGCCTCGCTGATTGGAGGCGGCCCCGTCCCCAAACCGGGAGACATCTCGCTGGCCCACGGGGGCGTGCTCTTCCTAGACGAGCTGCCACAGTTCCAGAAGAATGTGCTCGAAGTCCTCCGCCAGCCCCTGGAGGACGGTATGGTTAGCATTTCCCGGGTGCGCCAGCGGCTTACATACCCAAGCCGTACCATGCTGGTCGCCGCCATGAACCCCTGCCCCTGCGGCCTGTTCGGCCACCCAACCCAGCAGTGCAGCTGCTCCCCGCTCGCAATCAGCCGGTACTTAGGGCGCATTTCAGGCCCGCTGCTCGACCGGATAGACATCCAAATGGAGGTGTTGCCGGTAGAGTACAGCCAGCTCACCGCCACTAATAAGGAAGAAAGTTCGGCTGTAGTGCGCGACCGGGTAAACGCCGCCCGGCAACTGCAAGTACAGCGCTTTGCCTCTCTTGGTCAGGAGATTCCCTGCAACGCCCAGATACCAGCCGGTCTACTGGCCGAAGTCTGCGCGATGGAACCTGCCGCCGAAAAACTGCTAAAATCCGCCTACGACCGTATGGGCCTGAGTGCCCGTGGCTACAGCCGGATACTTAAAGTGGCACGCACTGTGGCCGACCTAGAGGCCGCACAGTTGATTGGCCCCGAGCATATCGCTGGGGCGATACAGATGCGCAGCCTTGACCGGAAGTACTGGGGCGGGTAGCGCCAGCTCTTCTGCGTGTTATAGCTAGCTGATGAGCTTTGAAATCGCCCCAAGGGGTAGGTGGTTTTTGAGGATAAGAGTTTTGAGGTTTAAGGTCGAGGGCTGAATTTTGATTCGCCTTCGGGCGGATATAATGTGCCGCTTATACCGCAGTTACACCTACTTTTCTTTGTCTCGCCAAAGAGAAGGTAAGCAAAAGAAAGGCGACTGGGGGAGAACCCTCGCAAGCAAGCTTGCTAACTCCCCCAGGCCCCCTCTCCAAGAGCAGGTGAGCGAGAGCCAGGGCGTCTGCCCGTGTGTAATTCTCGCGAGCTCCCGACTTGCCAACAGCGGCAGGAGTAACAATAGACGCCTTCTAATTTCAGCCCTTGGCCACCGGCGAACCTACCCAGCCGCTATGCGAGCCCAGGTTTAGAGTAAGGAATTCTCGCAGTGAGGTGCTTACTGCTGACTGTGCCATTGTTGACGAACACTGTCAGATTCGGAGTGGTATCGCCCATGAACCTGACTACCGGCCCCGGTTACCTGCCCTTGACCTACCAGTGGGGGCCTGGGGGAGTTGTCTGCGAAGCACGTCCTTTGTGCGTAGTCAGACCCGGTCCTCCCCCAGTCGCCTTTCTTTTGCTTACTTTTCTTGGCGAGACAAGAAAAGTAAGTGCCTCCGCGGCATGAGCGGCACATTATCCTCGCCCGTAGGCGAATTAAAATTCAGACCTTGAACTGGAACTTGACCTTAAAAGCCCTTGACCTCAGCGTAAGTCACGGACCGCCCGGTGGTCGCTCCCTACAACGCAGGGTTCGCGGGGAAAGGCGGGCCGCACAGGGGTGCGGCCCCTACACAGGAGGTGCTCTCGTGGAATTCGAGCGGGACGACACCGCCCCTACAGCGGTTAAGCTTGTGGGGATTGGCAGAACGCACGAAAGATGCGGCCCCTATAGCGTTAGACCTTAACCTCAAATACTACCACCCCCCAGAACAGTTTAGAAGTCCGTCGACTATAGCTATACAGAGGTCGGCCAAAATGCCGCAATCGCGCATGTTTAAAACTTCTGCCCAAAGCCCACCGCTCCGCGGGCCCCTTTTTGTAAGAGCGCACAAAAATCCAAAATATAGAATAAATATACATTTGGGTCTTGAAATCCAGCGACCACTCGTGTATAATGTTCACTACAAACAGTATAAATATAACTTCAAGCTATACATGCAAAGAAGGTAATCATCATGCCAACCAAGGTATTCATAGACGGCGGCGAGGGCACTACCGGCCTTCGGCTGCACGAGCGCTTGAGTGCGCGGAACGACATACAACTGCTCACCATCGACCCTGCCCTGCGCAAGGACGAGAGCGCAAAGGCAGAGATTTCGAACGCAGCGGACATAGTCTTCCTCTGCTTGCCAGATGACGCTGCACGAGCGTCTGTGGCCGGGATAACAAACCCCAATACAAAAGTCATCGACGCCTCAACCGCACACCGGGTTCTGGATAGCTGGGCCTACGGCCTGCCCGAGCTCTCCGCCGGCCACCGGGAAAAAGTCGCGACGTCCACATGGATTTGCGTGCCGGGCTGCCACGCCTCCGGCTTTAATCTGTTGGTCTATCCGCTGGTGGCAAGCGGATTAGTGGCAGCTAATTACCCCTTTGCTTCCCACTCGGTCACCGGGTATAGCGGGGCGGGCAAAAAAGTCATCGCCGCCTATGCCGAGGACGATCGCCCCGGGTATTATGGCACTCCCCGCCAGTACGCTCTGGGGCAAGCCCACAAACACCTGCCCGAGATGCAAAAGATCTCCGGGTTGGCGCACCCACCAGTTTTTAACCCCATCATCGCGGATTTTTACTGCGGTATGGTGGTTACAATTCCGCTGCATCTGCGGCTGCTGAAGGGCAGCCCGGACGCTCAGCAGCTGCACAGCTTCTTCTCAGACTTTTACGCCGGGCAAAAACTGGTGACAGTCGCGCCATGGCAAGCCGAAGCCTCTCTACCCGAGGGTATGCTTGAGCCCGCTCACTTTTCCGGCCGGGACGACCTCGAGATTTTCGTCTGCGGGAACAGCGAGCACGCTATCCTAGCGGCCCGCTTCGACAACCTGGGCAAAGGTGCCTCCGGGGCGGCCATACAGTGCATGAACATATCCCTTGGTCTGTCCGAGGAAACCGGGCTAGTCACAGGCAGCTGACAGTTGACAATTATAGAATCGCCTGAAGCGATTGAATTGAAAGATGCAGCTCAAACTGCTATAATCAAAATTGTCCGCGCGGCGGACTCGTTTGCTGTCAACTGTCAACTGAGAAAAAGGAGAACATAAGTATGTCTATTAAACTCATCCAAGGCGGCGTTTGCGCCCCTGCAGGATTCACTGCCGGGGGAGTTCGCTGTGGGCTGGCGAAGAAACCGGGCAAGAAGGATTTGGCCCTTATCTACAGCGAGACACTCTGCACCGCGGCGGCCAGCTACACCACCAACAAAGTCAAGGCCGCGCCCGTCCTGCTCACCCAAGCCCACCTGCGGGACGGCAAAGCCCAGGCGATTTTCTGCAACAGCGGTAACGCAAACGCCTGCGTTCCCGGCGGGGAAGAAGCTGCCAGCCGGATGTGCTTTATGGCCGGCAAGCTGCTGGACTTAAACCCCGAGGACATCATCGTGGCCTCTACCGGGGTTATCGGCCAGCCGCTTAACATACCTCTTATCGAGAGCGCTATGCCAAAGCTGGGCCAGGCGCTCACCGGGGAAGCCGAAGGTAGTAAAGCTGCCAGCTCGGCTATCATGACCACCGACCTCATGGAGAAGGAAATCGCCGTCTCATTTGAGCTGGACGGCAAAACCTGCTCTCTGGGCGGCATAGCCAAAGGCTCGGGGATGATACACCCCAACATGGCCACCATGCTCGCCTTTTTGACCACCGACGCCGCTATCTCTTCCCCCATGCTGAAGGCAGCGCTGGACTTCGTTATCCCCAGCACCTTTAACATGGTCAGCGTGGACGGCGACACTTCTACCAACGACATGTGCGCCATTATGGCCAACGGCCTTGCCGGCAACTCTCAGATTATCACACACGGCCCCGACTTTGACGCCTTCGCGGCGGCGCTGGCCCGAGTGCTTATCTACCTTGCCCGCCTGATGGCCCGGGACGGCGAGGGTGCCACCAAGCTGCTCGAGTGTACGGTTACCGGTGCCAGCAGCGACGCCACCGCCAGGATTCTTGCAAAGGCGGTTATAGGCTCTAACTTGGTCAAGTGTGCTATGTTCGGCAAGGACGCCAACTGGGGCCGGATAATCTGCGCCCTGGGTTACTCGGGTGCGGACTTTGACCCGGGGCAGGTCAAAATCTCCCTTGCCTCGGAGGCTGGAACAGTTGTTGTCTGCCAGAACGGCACAGGGCTTAACTTTTCGGAAGAGCTAGCCCTTAAAGTCCTTGAGCCCGAAGAGATCGGCATTCAGATAGAAGTTGGCCAGGGCGAGGGCGGCGCCGTTGCCTGGGGCTGTGACTTTAGCTACGATTACGTTAAGATAAACGGAGATTACCGCTCATGATGAATAAAGACAACTCGACAGTCGCGGACGTTCTCATACAGGCGCTACCCTATATCCAGAAATACTTTGGCAAAATAGTGGTGATAAAATACGGTGGCCACGCCATGCAGAGCGAAGAGCTCAAAAACGCGGTGATGAAGGACATAGTCTTGCTTTCTCTGATCGGCATCAAAGTGGTGCTGGTACATGGCGGCGGGCCTGAGATTAACGCCACACTAAACGCGATGAATATACCCACCCGGTTTGTGGACGGCCTGCGCTATACCGACCTTGAAACCGTGGATGTTGTCCAGATGGTCATGTCCGGCAAGATAAACAAGGGGCTGGTGGGGCTGCTCACCCGCAGCGGAGGCAAAGCTATCGGTCTTTGCGGGCTGGACGGCGGGCTTATCCAGGCCAAAAAGCTGGACGTCGATGTGGATTTAGGATACGTAGGCGAAGTCACAGCGGTGAATACCGACGTAATATTCGACCAACTTGACAAAGGCTACATTCCGGTCATCTCTTCGGTTGGCGGTGATAGCTCAGGCAATCCGTACAACATAAACGCCGACAGCGCAGCCGCCGCTATTGCCGGTGCGCTCAAGGCTGAGAATCTGATCCTAATGACCGATGTCGTGGGTCTGCTGCGGGACAAGAACGACGAGAGCACCCTTATCCCCCAGGTGAATATCAGCCAGGTACCTGCCCTTGTCAACGACGGTATAATCTCCGGCGGGATGATTCCCAAAGTCGAGAGTTGCGTGCTGGCCGTTCGCCAGGAGGTTAAGCGAGCGTTCATCATAGACGGGCGGATTCCACACTCGATCCTAATTGAGTTGATGACCAATGAAGGTATCGGCACGATGTTTAAGGTGTAGGGTACGCGCCCCCGCGCGTACCGGCCGATTATGGCGGCATCCCAATAATACGACGGTACGCGCAGGGGCGCGTACCCTACAAGGAGGTCACCCCATGACAAGCAATGAACTGCGACAAAAAGACGCCGATTATATCGCCGGCACATATGCGAGAAATCCTATTGTCATCAGTGAGGGGCAAGGAGTCAAGCTCACCGACGGCGAGGGGCGTGCCATAATTGACTTTTCCTCTGGAATAGGGGTTTTGTCGGTGGGGCATTCGCACCCTGCCTGGCTGAGCGCCGTCACCGAACAAGCGGGCAAACTCGCGCACATCTCCAACCTATACCACACCCAGCCAATGGCCGAGCTGGCACAGAAGCTCTGCGAGCGCACCGGCATGAGCCGGGTCTTCTTCGGGAACTCCGGGGCCGAGGCAAACGAGGGCGCGATAAAAACCGCCCGCAAGTACATGAGCGACAACTACCCCGGCGTCCGCGACACTATTCTCTGCCTGCAAAACTCCTTCCACGGGCGAACTATTACTACCCTGAGTGCCACCGGCCAGCCTGATTACCACAAACACTTTGGCCCATGGCCGGCAGGCTTTGCCTTCACCCCGGCCAACGACATCCCCGCGCTAACCGAGAACTGCACTAAAAACGTGGGTGCAATCATGATAGAGTGCATACAGGGGGAAGGCGGCGTCGTACCGCTTGAGGGTTCCTTTATATCTAAGATAGCCAAGATCTGCGCCCGCGAGGATGTTCTGCTGATTGTGGACGAAATCCAGACTGGGGTTGGGCGCACCGGTAAGTTTCTGTGCTGCGAACACTACGACCTAAAGCCGGATATCGTCACCCTGGCCAAGGGGCTGGGCGGCGGGCTGCCCATTGGGGCCATTCTCTTCGGTGAGAAAACCATGGGCACACTGGGCAAAGGGGAGCACGGCTCCACCTTTGGGGGTAACCCCATCTGTTGCGCCGGGGCAAACGCAGTGCTGGATATCATCGACGGGCCGTTCATGGCGCAGGTTGAGAGTAACGGCGCATACTTGAGAGCACAGCTCGAGGCGCTGCCAGGCGTCACCAAGGTCACCGGCGGAGGCCTAATGCTGGGCGCATCCCTGGAAGACGGACTTAAAAATACCGACGTTGTGGCCGCTTGCCTGAAAAAGGGCCTGGTCGTACTGACCGCCAAAGAGAAACTGCGATTTTTGCCCCCGCTGACAGTAACACAGGCGGAAATCGATGCCGGTCTTGAAATACTTAAAGAGGCTATTAGCTCGCTGAGGTAGATAAATAAACAGGAGGGTAACACTATGAAACACTTTCTCAAACTGCTCGACCTTACCGGGGATGAGATCGTAAACCTGCTCAACATCGCCGACCAGCTCAAGTACGAGACTAAAAACGGCATTGCCCACCACCACCTGGCCGGCAAGACTCTGGGGATGATCTTTACCAAGTCATCCACCCGTACCCGTGTGAGCTTTGAGGTGGGCATGTACCAGCTGGGCGGGTACCCCCTGTTCCTCTCTGCTAACGACCTCCAACTGGGCCGCGGCGAGCCGATTGAAGATACCGCTAAGTGCATGTCCCGCTATGTGGACGGTATCATGATACGCACATTCAAGCAAAGCGATGTCGAGGACCTGGCCAAGTACGGCAGCATCCCGGTAATAAACGGCCTGACCGACGACTTCCACCCCTGCCAGGTGCTGGCCGACTTGATGACAATCCGTGAGCACAGAGGCGCACTCGCCGGGCTGAAGATGGCGTTCATAGGCGATGGGCACAACATGGCAAACTCCCTGACAGTCGGCGGGCTCAAAGTCGGCATGGAAGTTTGCATGTGTATGCCTAAGGGCTACGACAAGCTCCACCCGGATGTAATAGCCTTTGCTAAAACACAGCCTGACTTCACCATCATAGATGATCCTGTGGCCGCTGTAAAAGGCGCCGACGTGGTTATCACCGACGTATGGTCCTCGATGGGCCAGGAAGATGAAGCCGAAGCCAGGAAGAAGGCTTTCGCCGGCTACCAAGTAAACGACGAGCTGATGGCACATGCAAAACCCGGCGCCAACGTACTCCACTGCCTGCCCGCCAAGCGTGGACAAGAAATCACCGCCGAAATGATCGACAAACACCAGGAGATTTTCGACGAGGCCGAAAACCGCCTGCACGCACAGAAGGCTGTACTGCTGACGCTTATGGGCGATAAAAAATAAGATGCACCGACATAAAAAGGATTGGTCTGCCGGAATGTTACCGGTGGCCAATCCTTTGTTTTGTTCTTCGGCATTATTACTCAGCAGTTTTTTGGTACAGGTAGCAAAATGCCGCCCCGCCAGGAATTGGCACAGTGTTTACCTTAAACCCAGCGTTTGTGCCGGCAGTGGTCAACTGCTCCTGTGTGAAGCACTTATACCCATACTTTGTGTGGGGCAGTTTGCTGAGCGCGTCGTTTGAATACAATGTGTTGGCAAACAGACCGTTCGGCTCCAATACCCGGCTGATTTCCGCCATGACATTTTCGAGGTCGTCCCAAAAGTACACCGTGTTGATTGTGTATACCTTGCTAAAAGAGCCGCTCGCGAAAGACATGGCGCTCAGATCTTGGCAAGCGAACCTCATCCTTCCGCTCTCTACAAATTGGCGGTTGCGTTGATTTGCCGCATCTACCATACTAGCAGAAAGGTCTATGCCCGTGAATGCACCGCTGTGTCGCCGCGCTATCATGTTCAGCACATAGCCGTTTCCGCAGCCGATGTCTAGCACGCTGTCAGAATCGGCAAGGGAGAGCAGTCGTATGGTCTCTTCGTACATTGGACAGTTTATGCGGTTCATGAAGAAGCTGACCACTTTACCGCCAGCGCCCTCCGGAGAGCTGAGTTGCCTCGAAAGGTATTTGTTCAGGCTCATGAGGTTGTCACCCTTGAATATATGAAGCAAAAATATATGGAAGCATCACGGCAACGGCCATAACCACACCGGCCACAGCAATGAGAATGCCGCTTTTTCGGGCTTTTTTTATGGCCAGCGCAAACTCTTCCTCGCTCATGGGTGCCTGACCCTTGGCGATTTGTTTTTTGTTTTGCGGCTCAACTGACATTTTGGCTGGGGAGGCAGCAATAAGAATTCCCCCGATGATGAGTATAATTCCGATAATTTGAATCACGCAATCACTCCGTTTATTGCTTTTGTATCCCAGGTAGCCTTGGGCACAGTTACTTATGAGGGTAATGCCTATGCCCTATTCTTGCTGAGCGCTTGCATAAATCCAAAAGCAATAACCGCTACAACTACGTACAATAATAACGTTAGGGTAAAGCCTATTGCCGGGCTTATCCAATATGTGACATTCACAAATGGATTATCATGTGTAGCTCTAAGAGGTCTAAATATCACGGCTCTAACAATAAATGGCATTATAAAACCAAAAGCTGACAAAGCAATAATTGCTGTGAACCGCAGGTTTGCATCTATCCGAATTTTATCTTTGAAGTGGTACAAGCAAAACAATGCGATGGGGGTAAGCAGTACAAATATCGAAAGAATGGTGCTAGTCGACCCAAATATATGCTGAAAAAAATTACGGCTAACCTGGTTTGAATAATCTCGAATAGTAAACCCATGCACAAGGAACGGCAGAAGCACAAGCACTGCTACCAAAGCAGCCGCAAGCCCTTTAAAGATAATGTCTTCGCGCAGTATTCTTCCGCCTATTTCAAGTTTCGCAGGGCCACTGGCCGGCGCAGAAAAGTGAGCGATGTTGCCTATGCTAAAATCAGCTTTTAGTTTTTCGTTAGTAGCAGTTCCCGGCATCCTCGGCGTAGCGGGCGATTCAATTGTCGCACCACAGTCACCACAAAACTTTGTACCTACCTCATTTTTAGCTCCGCAATCGCCACAAAACATTATAATGTCTCCTTATTTTTTTATATTATCATTATACCAATTGCCTGCCACTTGTCAACGTGGTAATGCTAGAGGACGGCTCTGGAGAGATGGACTGAACTCACTGCCCGGCTAATTAATAGATTAGCGCAAGTTGGCATTGTGCGCTACAATGCAATCATAAATTTTTTTCGCTATATCCCTATCATCTACGTGGACATCAATCTTATCGAGCTCGGAGAGAGGAAAGCTATAGGTAAACCTAGGCCGAAGCCCCCCGACTACTCCGCCAGCTCCGGGGCTGTCGTATGTGCTGCTCCCCCTCAGCCTTAGTTCTCCGCCAAGGCTGTGTGGGTCGAGCGTGTCGGTCAGCTCTATGTCTATTTTGGAGGCGTCGGACAGAGGGATTATTCTCCAAGGCTGATGTACCGCAGAAAAGAGGTCGCGTTGTGATGGGACGCGTACGTTATGCGAAATCGTGAGCGTCTTGGTTTCCAGGCAAAGGGCCCATTCTTTACTCCTGCGACTTGGAAATAAAGGCGAGCGCAGGAAGATGTCCCCGGTGTCTTTGTCTATGTACGACTTGTGTTCTTCCTGCCTTCCGTGTGCGAAGATTTCTAGCGCCGTGGGAGCCCACGTGAACTGCCCTTTTTCAGGCGATCTAAACTTTGCAAAGATAAATATCGCCGCACCGTACCCAGCCGCAATACCAAACACAGTAAACAGTATCATCAGCAGCGGTGCAGTAACGCCTGCGATCAGACTAAGCACCACCGCCAAAACGCCGCCAATTGCAGCAATCTCGATGTTAAAAATGTTGGTCTTCTTTATTTTACCATCGCTTTTCATCTAGCTTTACCTCAGCTTAAATAGCTTTGGCCGCAAATGGCTAGCCAAATAGAGTGATCCACAGACCAGCAGCACGTCATCCCCGCTGCGGCGGGTGAAGGCTGCGGCAAGGCCTGCATCCGGATCTTCGAAAACGCTCACGTCACCGCAGTGCGAGCGAGCCAGCTCGGCTAGCTTTTCTGGCGTGGTCGCATCTTGAACGCCGGGCACCCCGACCGCAGTCAGACTGGCGCACCGAGGCAAAATCTCCTCGAGTGCTCCGGCTACGTCTTTGGCGGCGAGCATACCCATTATCGCGTGGATTTTGCGGCCCTTCAACATATCCAGCGCGCTGCCGAGCACTCTGGCACCGTCCCGGTTGTGGGCGCCGTCCAGGACGATGAGCGGATCACGGCTGATAACTTCCAGCCGGGCGGGGAAGGATGTGCGCGCGATTCCCTGCGCAACGTCCTCGTCACTCGCGGGGAAGCCTCGCTGCTCAAGGGCTTTCAGCGCCTCCAAGGCCACGGTGGCGTTGAGCACTTGGTGCGCCCCGATAAGGGGCAGGTGCAACTCCCTGCCGCCATAAACCATCCGCGTGCCTAAAAAGCTTTCTTCCAGCACCTGCGCTCGCTGAGGTACTATCAGCTCGTTGCCCTCTTCCTCGCACCGGCGGTGAATAACCTCCATGGCCGCGGGCTCCTGTACCGGGTAACAGACAGTTGCCCCACCCGGTTTTATTATCCCGCACTTCTCAAATGCGATCTTGTCTATTGTGTTGCCCAGGTACTCCATGTGATCCATACCAAGGCTGGTAATTACCGAGCAGAGAGGCGGATCGATTATATTGGTGGCATCAAGCCGGCCACCCATGCCAACCTCGAGCACAACGATGTCAACCTGTTGGCGCAAAAAATAGTCAAAGGCACAGACCACTAGAGTCTCGAACTCGGAGGGCGGCTCACCCTGCACGTCCAAAAAATCCCAGTGCTGTTTGACCAGAGTAGCGCTGAGGGCAAAATCCTCCGGCTCAATCATCTCACCGTTTACCTGGATGCGCTCTCTAAAGTCCAGCACAAACGGTGAAATATACAGCCCGGTCTTATACCCCGCTTGGGTTAACACATGGCTGATCATGGCGCAGGTTGACCCCTTGCCGTTAGTACCGGCCACGTGAATGAATTTTAGCTGCTTTTGCGGGTTGCCCATCAAATCGAGCAGCAGCTGAACCCGGCGCAGTCCGGGCTTTGGTCCAAAGCGCGCTATACCGTGAATAAACTCGACTGCCTGGTTATATTCCAAAGTAGAGACCTCCAAGAGTTGTGTTTGTTATTTTGTTGTGTGCAAGGCTATACATTATGCGAGCGGGAATGGAACCCCGCCCCTACATTTTGCTCTTTTATAGACAACCGAGAGCGTTTACTCACTTCTTGTCCCGGTCGGAGCCCTCAAAGAGCTGCCCGAGCGCTATGACTTCCTGGGTTAAGTTTTCTATTGCACCGCCGGTGTCTATGCTTTCAAAAAGCTGCTTTAGAGCCAGGACTTCCTCCCTGACCGCATCTATCTCGCCTTTGAGAGCCAGCACCTGCTCTTCGGGTGACGGCCCCTCCACTTCTTGGGCGACGGGCGGTGGAGCTTGCAGGGCCGGGCTCTTTTCCGCAGGCTTGTCCTGTGGATTTGCCGGCGCTGACTCTTTGGGCGGTTCCGGTTGTACCCGCTTTATTTTACGGCCGGTCACATGCTCTATCGCCTGTATTACCCGCTCCGGCTGGGGCGGCTTTTTTATATAGCCGCGAGCACCTGCATCGGCGCACTCAACCATCTCGGCCTTTCTGCCGACAAGGGCACACATTATAATTTTAGCGTTGGGGTCGATTTTCATCAGCTCTTCGACCAGTTGTGGGCCGCTCTGGCCGGGCATCTGCACGTCTAGGAAGACAATTTCCGGCTTTGTTTGGCGGTAGAGTTTCAGTGCCCCGTCACCGTTGTTGGCCTCGTAGATATCGGCTTTGTCAATGCCACAGTCTTTAAGCAGGATATTCTTTAGCGCCATTCGCATAAAAACGGCGTCATCTACAATTAATGCAACCATTTTGGCTCCTCGCTTTTCAAAATTGCTTGCGGAATATTGTTTAATTGTACCAATTAAGCGTAAAAAAGGCAAGCTGCCCCGCCGCTAGCAGCTTTATCCGCCGCCGGCGTCCGCCTCTTGTTTCACGATTCCTTTGGTTCTCCACCTGCCTATCCGGTAGGCTATGAGGGCTAGCATTGTGTTAAAGACCCACGCGATCAGCAGGGAATACATCAGCGCAACCGGCCGGCCCATAATGTACACAAGCAAATACGCCACCGGTACCCGGATAACAATGGTGTTGATAAGGGATGCCCACATAGGCGTCATAGCATCACCCGCCCCGCGCATAGCCCCCCACAGCACCATGTTTACCGAAAAGGTGAGGTAGCCAACAGCAAGAATACGCAGGAACTGAATGCTCATATCCAACACTTCTTCGGTCTGGGTGAACAGCCCGGCTATCTGCCGACCGAAAAGTAAGATGATAATCATCAGCACAAATGCAGTCCCAAAAGCAAGCAGGGTACACTGCTTTGTGCCTTTGCTGATTCTCTCCACCTTGCCCGCCCCCATGTTTTGGCCGGCGTAGACGCTCATAGCGTTGCCAAAGGAAAAGTTGGGCATCATAACAAAGCCGTCTACCCGCATAACGATCACGTTGGCGGCCAAAAACAGCGGACCAAAGCTGTTGGCCAGGGGCTGCACCGCCATCATCGCTACGGCAAAAGCGCCCTGAGAAACACCGGTGGGCACGCCCAATTTCAGCAACTGGTAGACGTACTTCTTTTGTGGGCGCAGGTAGCTTAGCCCAATATCAAAGCGGTCGCGCATCTGCCGCAACCGGCGCAGACAGAGCAAGCTGGTCAACGCTTGAGAGATCACAGTGCCCAGCGCTGCCCCCATAACACCCCAGTCCAGTCCAGCGATGAGAATAAAGTTGAGTATTATGTTCAGCACCGAGGCAATGGCAAGGTAGAGCAAGGGAGAAAAAGCGTCCCCAACTCCGCGCAAAATCCCGGAGAAAATGTTGAAGTACGCCAGGCCCAAAATCCCCCAGAGTAGGACGTTCATATAGACTACAGCGTCGTCCAAAATCTCGGGCGGAACACCAAGAAACACCAGCAGTGTACGCGAAAACAGCAACCCAATAACCATTATTAGCACACCCGCTATAGCCGTGAGGGTGATGCAGTTGCCGATAGTGCGGGAAAGCTCCTCCCGCCGCCCCGCACCAAAGTACTGGGAGACCATCACTCCCGCGCCCAGGGCAATGCCCATCATCAGCACCATAATGAGAAAATGCGCCGGGATTGTTACGCCCACCGCCGCCAGTGCGTAGTCCCCCACAAAGTTGCCCAGCATGATTGCGTCCACAGTGCTGTACAGCTGCTGAAAGAGATTGCCGACAAGCAAGGGCAGAGCAAATAAACCCAGCTTTTTCCAAGGAGTACCTTCTGTCATATCTATCGCGGTAAACTGTTGTTTTAATCCCATCAATACACCTTTGCGGCGTGAGGCCGGCTCTGTATTCAAATCGCTGTGCTAACTTTATTCCTGCCGGCCTGCTTTGCGCGGTAAAGGGCTTTATCCGCCTCTGAGATAAACGCCTCCCAACTGCTGCCCGGCCGAGGCACTGTGCAGTTGACGCCAATACTAGCTGTCAGACGGGCTTTGCTGTCGTCCTGGCGGTAGAACACACTCTCCGCAACCGCTGCGCGTATACCCTCAGCTACGATGCAAGCGCCCTCTATTGCCGTACCTGGCAACACTATTAGGAATTCCTCGCCGCCCCAGCGGGCCACTAAGTCCACCGAGCGCTTCGCCTTCTTTTTGAGTATGTCGGCAACCTCTCTGAGGGCATGGTCACCCTGCAGATGTCCATGAGCGTCGTTGTATCCCTTAAAGTTATCTACATCCAGCATAAGGACGCTTATTGGAGTTTGGTCGCGGGCAGCCCTTTTCCACTCTTGGTTTAGGTAGGTGTTCAGGTGGCGGCGGTTGGCCGTGTGGGTCAGCACATCGGTCTCGCTTAGCAGGTGGATCGTACGCATTTGGTTTACTATTTGCAGTTGCTTTTGTACCCGCAGCTTGACTATCGCCGGTGTGAATGGTTTGCTTATATAGTCGGCGGCACCCAGGGTTAGCCCATTCTCTTCGCTGGCTGGGTCGCTCAGACCGGTTATGAAGACAACGGGTATTTCGCCGGTTTCCGGCGCTCGTTTAAGGGCGGCTATGACCTCAAATCCATCGACCCCTGGCAGAACAGCATCCAGCAGTATAAGGTCGGGCCTCTTTTGTTTTGCAAGTTCAATGGCACGCTTGCCGTTATTTACAGTAAAGAGCGTATGCTCACCACCCAGCATCTCGGTCAGCGCTGTTAAATCCCGCTCGTCTGCGTCAACGATGAGTATGCTGTTCCGCCATTCTTGGCCTTGGGTGCTTGCCCCTGGAGTCACTGCGTTCCCCACCTATTCTTTGGCGTATATGGTACAATCCAGCTCTGTTGTTACCTTTACTGTTTAATTATATTGTACATCAATGTGCGCTTTCTCTCAAGCCCTATATAGCAATTCAACTTGAAAGGCGCCCTTTGCTTTGCCGCTGAGCGCATACACAGCGTTCTCACTGCGCAAGCCGCGTACTTAAAAATAGTTGGTCTACACTATATTTACATGGAGCGGTATATTTCCTACTTGCATTAATAGTGACAACACCGCACGGCAGCGCCGCTTTTTGTGTTTGCTCGCCCGCGAAATCCGTTATAAAGCGGCACCTGCGGCAACTAAACCAAACGCGCGAACTCCTGACGGGGAAGTAGAGCTCTCAGATGCATATCTATGCACGCTGCCTTTTTTGACAAAACTACATCGTGTGTACCTATCAAAAGACCGCAATATGCCTAAAGCGCACTAATTATTAGCCTTCTCCCTTGACAAAGTGGCTTGAATGGAGCATAATGGGGCCTAATACCTGTATCTATAACCCGCTAGATATTTGCATATATATACAGGTCATGCAGGCAAAAATATGCTCTCAACAGTATAAGGAGGTTTATATTCATGAAGAGAAGAAATGTAGCGCGCCTTGCTCTGTTGCTTTGTGTTATGTTGGTGCTGGCGGCCTGTGGCGGTGGCGGCGGTGGGGAGACTCGCCTTATAATGGCTACCGGCGGCGTAGCAGGTACTTATTACCCGTTTGGCGGCGTAATGGCCGGCGTAATTAATGCTAACACTAATATGCAAGTTACCGTGAACGCTTCGGGCGCGTCTGCTGACAATATTCAGCAAATCGGCGCCGGTGACGCGCATTTGGCCCTTGCCCAAAACGATGTTATGTACTACGCTTTCAACGGTGTCAGCATTTGGGCAGACCGCGATCCTATCACTAACATAGCCACTCTGATGACTCTTTACCCGGAAACTGTTCAAATCGTTGTGGATGCCGGATCGGGCATCTATGCGGTTGAAGACCTCGCCGGCATGAGAGTTTCAGTTGGAGATGTAGGTTCCGGAGTTGAGGCAAATGCTACCCAGGTGCTTGCCGTACACAATCTCACCATGAATGACATCAACGTTCTCAACCTTGGGTTCGCCGCTTCTGCCGATGCCATGCGCGACGGTATGCTGGACGCTTTCTTTGTAACTTCAGCAGCACCCAATACCGCAGTTATGGAACTGGCCACCAACCGTGATCTGCGCATTCTCCCAATTGCGGAAGACCGCGCAGCAGCCCTGATTGCCGACTACCCCTTCTATGCGCGGGTGACCCTGGATTCCAGCGACTACTACTGGCTCACCACCCCTGTTAACACTTTGGCAGTCCAGGCAACCTTGATAACATCTACCGACTTGGATGAGCAACTGGCCTTCGACATCGTAAGAGCGCTCATCGAAAACCAGCCTGACATCCTGGAGGGTCACGCCCGTGGTGCGGATATAAGCGCCCATAATGCCGTGCAGTCTATTAGTGTTCCCTTCCACCCGGGTGCTCAGCGGTTCTTTGAAGAATACGGCGTACTGGGATAACCGCACTCTCCATGAATCACAAACGTCTAATGGTGGCGGGCGCGGCCCTGGCTGTTCTCGCCACCCTTCTTTTTAGCTTTGCCTTCAGCAGTGGGCCGTACCTGCTGCTCGCCAACGATGAGACCGACGAGGTATTGCTGCGCCACCCAGTCTACCAGGGCCAGGAGTTCAGCGTGAGCTTTATCCACTCGGTCAACCAGAGTCCAGTTAGAGAGATATACATCATTGTAGGCGGGAAGATTGTCTTAACCGCCGCCCAGTTCGAGACTTTTGGTGCCGGTATGCCCACCGAGCTTGAGTCAGGCCAAGTTCTTGTCCGCCTGCCAGATGGCGATATGCGCATAGATGGCTTTGACCGAAGCTTAACGGAACTGCGCTATATGGTTCCGCACGGCTCAGATATTATTCTAAACATTGGAGAGCGGCAAATCCCGCTGAGCTCTCTGGACGCACCGGGACAGACGGTGCGATTTTCTGTTTTTCAGCGCGGCCTTTGGCACATATTTTGAGCCAGCGCCGCAAGCCGACCCACGGCAGCTTGGCCGTAACTTAGGAGGGTTTGTCAGGTGACGGACAAAGATAAAAAAGACATTGACACTCCGGCAGAAGGTTTTGACGCCACTGCCGAGGCGGACGTCAGCGAGGAAGAGCTGCAAGAGTTAATGGCAAAGGTCGATAAAGAGTCGAACAACCGCCATTTTTCCGGGGTGCCGCAAATTATTATGCGCTACCTTTGCGTGGCTTTCTCGCTCTATATGCTGGCCATAAACACCATTTTCCTCATGCCGCCTCAAGTTCACCGGGCATCGTTTGTGGGGCTTGTTATCCTCTTCACTTTTTTGCTTTACCCGGCCAGCAAAAAGAACAACTTGAAAATAAACTGCCTCCCCTGGTACGACTTGGCTCTGGGGGTCATCGGGGTGACGTGTTTCCTTTACTACGCCTTCAACTTTAGAACTATTGTTGGCCAGATGGCTACTTTTACCACGCTTGACTTCATCATGGCGATTACCGGCATCTCTATCCTGTTTATCGCCTGTTACCGGGTTATGGGCCTGCCGCTAATGGTTGTCGTTGCGGTATTTGTCGGCTACGCTTACTTTGGCCGGTGGATACCCGGGCAGTTCGGCCACGCGGGTTACCGGGTCGAGCGGATCTTCAACTTCCTTTTCTACACCACCGAGGGCGTGCTAGGTACACCAACCGCTGTTGCGTCTACATTTATCTTTGTGTTTATGTTATTCGGTGCCTTTCTTGCCAAGACCGGTATCGGGCAGTTTTTCATCGACATTGCCAACGCCCTGGCCGGAAAAGCTGTGGGTGGGCCTGCCAAGGTCGCTGTTATCGCCTCAGCTCTGCAAGGAACGGTTACAGGCAGCTCGGTAGCCAATACGGTGGCCTCGGGTACATTTACTATTCCGCTAATGAAGCGGCTGGGCTACAGCAAAAACTTCGCGGGAGCGGTTGAGGCTTCAGCGTCCACCGGCGGCCAGCTTATGCCGCCGATCCTGGGCGCTGCCGCATTTCTCATGGCGGAAATCACCGGAATACCTTACGCACAGATTGCCCTAGCGGCCACAATTCCGGCCATTCTATACTTCGCCTGTATCTTTGCCGCCGTCCACTTCGAGGCTAAGAAGCACGGGCTAAAAGGTCTGCCCGAAGATGAAGTACCCAAGGCTCTGCCTCTGCTGCTTGGCAAAGGTCACTTGATGCTAAGCATCGGCTCTATTATCTTCTTCCTCTTCATGGGCTTCACGCCTACGCGCTCGGCACTTTACGCTATTTTGGTAGTCATTGCACTCAGCATGATTCGCAGGGATACCCGGCTTACCCCGAGCAAGTTTATCGACGCGCTGGAGACCGGTGCGCGCAATACCATCAGCATAGGCGTGGCTTGCGCCATGGCCGGCATGGTAGTGGGCGTGGTGGTTTTGACCGGCCTTGGGATAACCTTCGCAAACGCCATGCTTGCACTGGCAGCTGGAATCGGGCACGAGACGGTGCGGCTGTTGGTTGTACTCTTCTTCACCATGATCGCCTCTCTCATACTGGGGATGGGTGTGCCCACCACGGCAAAGTACGTTATAATGGCCACGGTGACGGCACCCATTCTGGTGCGTGAGCCGCTGGCAGTGCCTTTGCTGGTTGCACACATGTTCGTTTTCTACTTTGGCACCGACGCCGATATCACACCACCTGCAGGGCTCGCAGCCTACGCGGCAGCGGGCATCTCCCGAGGCTCGCCTATAATGACCTGTGTGATAGCTGTACGGCTGTCCATAGCGTCGTATATAATACCGTACATCTTTGTCTTTAGCCCGGCGATGCTGTTTATCGACACCAACGCTTTCGAGGTTATAAAAATTACGCTTACCGGGCTTGTAGGCATAATCGGGATAGCCTCCGGCCTGGCGGGGTACTTCATCTTACCTTTGCGTAAGTACGAACGGGCGATGGTTATTATCGGCGGGTTATTGATGGTTCACCCCGGCATTCCCACCGATATTGTAGGCATCGCGCTCATTGGTGGCACATACATGCTACAAAAAATGCGCGAAAAAAACACCCCGCTCTCCCCTGCTTAACCGTCACATAGGAGGCTCGCGTAAATGGATACGGCTATCTCGATAATCTTCGGCTTGATTATAGCCTTGTTGCTTGTAATTGCTCTGCTTCTCCTGCGCGGCAGGGGCGCGTCTTTGATAGCGGGCTACAACACGCTCAGCAACGACCAGCGCGCAAAATACGACGAAAAGACCCTTTGCCGGTTTACCGGCCGGCTGCTGATAGCTGTCTGCGCCTGCATGGGGATTGTCTGGGCCGGGATACACCTGGAGCTCTCTTGGGCTATATGGGTAGGCGTCACCCTAATGATTGCGCTGCCAATTGCCGGGGCAATTTACGCGAATACCGGTGGGCGGTTTCTCAAGTAGGCTTGCCCAGCGCAAGTCGCAGCCGTTGACAAAAGGAGAAGCTAACAGGCGCTCTGCCGCTAAACCTCTGCTTCGGTGACTTAATCTAACTAAAAGCGCCACCTTCCCGAAGATTGGAGAAGGTGGCGCTTTGTTGCACTCAAACCTATTTGTGGAGTTTGCCCAGCAGCCAAACGATATTCTCGCCCAACCGCATCATGGTATCTACGCCCTCGCTGTCCTTGTTGTAGTCGCCTTTTGCCCGGGCAAGGCTCATGTTCCAGTAGCTGCTACCGGGAACAAGCATGTCGTTTATAAGGAAGAAGTGGTTGATTGAGTTCAGGGTGTGTATCCCCCCGGCCCGACGTACGGCGCTGACCCCTGCCCCAACTTTACGGCTGAGCGACATATCGTCAAATCGAGAGATGAACCCGCAGCGATCAATTACCGATTTGAGCTCCGGTGTCAAATCGGAAAAATATGTCGGCGAACCCAGCAATATAGCGTCGGCCTCCATCATCTTTTGGTAAACCTCGTTCACCCAGTCGTCAATGACGCACTTGCCTTTGTGCTTGCCGCACCCGCCGCAGGCCGTACAGCCCCTCACTTCTCTTCCGCCCGCCTGGTAGATTTCGGCTTCAAGGCCGGCCTGGGCGCAGACTTCCAGCACAGTTCTAAGCATGTCCGCCGTATTGCCGTCCGGGCGCGGACTGCCGTTAATCGCAAAAACTTTTGGCATTGGTTACCCCTCCGCTTTTCGCATTTTTACCATTATAGCGGACGCAGCCAACAGGGTCAAGCCGGAGTTAGTTGAAGGGGCTGCCCCTGCTGTAATGGAATAAACTCACCATATACTTAAAAAATTTTGCAAATATCCTGTAATGAAAACCGGTCTTCGCCGTATACCATTGTGTAAACCTTGCAAGAGTTACACCATCCGCACAGAAAGGGGCTGCTATGGAAGCGATAGCACTAAAAGAGGGAATGCAGGCAAAAGCTAAGATGGACGTCGAGCTGTTGGAGTCGATATATCGTCAGTATTACAAAAACGTATACAACTATATTGGCTTTCGCATCAATAACCACTTCGACGCTGAAGAGCTCGCCAGCTTAGTTTTTGAAAAGGCCATAAGCAAATGGGGCCGCTACAATCCTGATTTCCCCGTGGAAGCTTGGCTTATCAGCATAGCCAAAAACACCGTCACAGACTATCTGCGCGCAAAAAAGCGCAAATACTTTGTTAGCCTGGACAACATTATCGACTTCGTCTTTCCCGGCGCACAGCCGGATGAAATGGCGGTTAGAGACGAAGAAAACAGAGCTTTGATGGTTGCCATGGCAAAGCTTAAAGACCAAGAACGGCAGATATTATCTATGAAGTTTGCCACTGACCTGGGGCACCGCGAAATCGCACAAATACTGGGATTAAGCGATTCAAATGTGGGTGTTATCGTCCATAGAGCCATAAAGAAGCTGCGAAAACTTATGGGTGGGGAGGAGGATGAAGCATGAGACACAATTCTGACGCTGAGTTTTTAGAAAGGTGCAGAGAAGTCGACTTCTCTGCCGAGAGCGTGAACTACGAGAAAAACCTTGACGCCTTAAAGGCTAAACTAACCACTGAGGAGAGATTTGCTGTGAATAAAATTAGAAAAATGCCTGTCGCTGTTGCCGCTGCTCTTGCTGTTGTACTGTCTTTGTCGGTTGTTGCTTTGGGGGCAACTGTTTGGCGGCATATGGACACTAGGATTATACAAGGGGAAGAATATGTACGGCACTTCTCTATGCAGGAAGCCACCGATGGTTCCGGCTTTACAATGGGAAGCCTGGACATAGACCCGAATGCCAGTGGCCCGATAATCGCCGACGTTGAAGGCGAAAAGGTTGTGCTTTGGGACGCACACGAATATGATGACTTAGATGCAGCGCTAGCACGCCTCTCAGCCACTCTCGGCGACTTAAAGATGCCTGCGTACCTCCCCGAAGGGTTTACTTTTGAGCAGGCCACTTACCACGCAAACGTAACCGCATTAAATATAGACTATAGCTTCGGTGGGCAGGAACTTCGCGTGCGTATTTCGCACTACCCGGAAGAGTGGGGAATCCCCCAGTGGTCGGCAACTTTTGAGGAAGTCGAAGTAAACGGCTGGGTCGGTAAGACCGGTGACGGTAGCTTGTGGGTTCAAGTTGGCGATATCTCATACTTCTTCGACGGCTACAATTCCGACTTGGACTACGACCACCTTATCAGAATTGCCAAGTCTCTGCGGTAAGCATTGACATATAGGCCCACTTTTTGATACCATACTTTTGAAGAGCGAATGGGTGGAGGATTTAGGTTTCCTCCACCCATCACGTATTTACAGCTCCATATAATCGAAAGCGAGGAAGGCTTTATGCAGATTATCGTGAGGAAACCAACCCCAGCCGAGCGTAACCAAATGTTAACTCAGCCCACCTGGGAGTGCGCCGTCTCCAGGTTTGATTGGCACTACGACGAGCAGGAGGCCTGCTTGCTGGTAGCCGGGCAGGTAACCGTCACTTATGATGGCGGCAACGTAACCTTTGGCCCAGGGGACTATGTCATTTTTCCGCGCGGGCTCTCCTGTGTTTGGGATGTGTCGGAGCCTGTTAAAAAGCACTACACCTTTGGGTAGTCTGTTGCTATCCAAGTTCCCCGGCGCCCGCGTTGTAGATATACCCCCTCATCGGGTCGAGGGAGATTGCGCTGCCGTCGGTGATAGCTCTGGTCGCGCCGTCCACATTGGCGATAACCGGGATATCGAGAGCTATGGCCGCGGCCACAGCGCCTGAGAGTGTAGCCTCTTCCTCGGTAACCAGCCCCTTGGCCCGCTTGAGCAAGCGCAGAATGTCAGTGGTTGTTTTGTCTATTACCAGTATGTCCCCTGCCGAAAAGTGCCCGGAGCCCACCCGACGGCTGACCACGCACACCCTCGAGGACGTTCTGTTCTCGCCTCCCATGCCTTTGCCGGTAGCTATGACGTTGCCCAGCACATGCACCTGCATTGTGTTTGTAATGCCTGAGTACGCCGCAGAGGATGACCCGGTGATTACGATAAGGTCGCCGTCTTTGGCAAGGCCCGCTTTCATGGCTTGGTCCGCGGCAGACTTGAACAGCGCCTCGGGTGTGTCCACATACTCGCTGAGCAGTGGCATAACCCCCCAGGACAGCGCCATTTGCAAATACGTCTTTTGGAGCGGAGTGGAGACGATTATCGGCGTCTGAGGCCTAAAGCGCGAAATCATCCGCCCGGCGCTTCCGTTGCGGCTAACCGCTACGATAGCCGCCGCGTTTAGGTCGTGGGCGGTGGCACAGGTTGCGTAGCTTATGGCGTTTGTAATGTTTTTACCCATTTCGGCGGCGCTGTGGTAGGCAAAGAACCGCTGCCTGTAGTCGATAGATTTTTCGGTCCTTTCGGCTATTTTTATCATGGTCGCAAGGCTCTCAACCGGGTACTTGCCCGCCGCCGTCTCCCCGGATAGCATTATAGCGCTTGTGCCGTCGTGTATCGCGTTTGCAATGTCGGTCACTTCTGCGCGGGTGGGACGAGGATTGCGCACCATCGACTCGGGCATTTGGGTAGCAGTTATGACTTTTTTGCCGGCTGTGTAGCACTTGCTTATCAGCATTTTTTGAATCGCCGGCAGCTCCTCAAATGGTATCTCGACTCCAAGGTCGCCTCTGGCCACCATTATGCCGTCCGCCTCGCGGATAATCTCGTCGATATTGTCAACGCCCTCGGAACTCTCGATCTTGGCAATCAGTTCAAGGCGGTTGGGGCCCAGCTCCTCCAAGTAGTTCTTGACTTGGAGCACGTCCCTGGCGCTGCGCACAAACGAGAGGGCAATGTATTCAAAGTCGTTCTCGTAGGCGAACTTTACGTCGGCTTTGTCCTTCTCGTCCATGTAGGGCATGTTTGTCTTGATTCCGGGGAGGTTGATGCTCTTCCGGTTGGAGAGCGCGCCGCCGTTGAGCACCCGGCAGATGACGTCGGTCTCGGTCAGCCGCTCCACTTCAAGCTCTATGAGCCCGTCGTTCAGCAGGATTTTATCTCCCTGAGATACCACCTGCGGCAGCTCGTCATATGTCACCGAGACGACTGTACCCTCGCCCTCAATTTTTCGGGTGGTCAGGGTAAATGTGTCCCCTTCTGTCAGTGTGACCGGGCCCTCTTTGAACGTACCTGTGCGTATTTCGGGGCCCTTTGTGTCCGCCAGCAGCGCCACCGGGCGGGCCAGCTGCTCGCGCAACCTTTTGATATGTTCGGCGGTTACTAAGTGGTTTTCGTGGGTGCCGTGGGAAAAATTGAGCCTTGCCACATTCATGCCGCCGGCAATGAGCTCGTTTAGTATTTCCGGGCTTTCGGACGCCGGACCGATTGTGCAAACAATCTTCGTCTTGCGAACGTACATATATAGACGCCTCCTCCGCGTTATTTCAAGCTTAGCCATTTATTAGATATTATACCATAAGCGCAGCGTTGGTATAGTTGCGCATCAAGAGCCGGTTGCCGCTTTAGCGGCGAGGCGCCTGGCATCGTATAATATCTGCGCCCTTCCGCGGATATTATACCATTAAAACGTAGGTATGCGCAACTTTGGGAGCGCCTTCTTGCTTCCAGGCCTTTTCTATTGCCAGGTAAAAATTTTTGATGTATAATTATTATTTTAACGCGAGGAGGTCAAACAATGCGGCAGTGTAAGCAATGCGGCGCTACTTTTTTTAGCGGCGAGACACTTTGCGCTTACTGCGGGGAGCCGCTGATACCCGGTGCTGCGCGCAAAGAATCCTCGCGGGGGCGCGAGCGAAGTTATAGTCATGGCCACCAAAGCAGACAGCAATGGGATTACTCGGCTTTTGGTCAAGGATTTTGCAGGCGAGGCGAGACCCCGCCGCCTATAAATATGTTCCGGCAAAGCCGCTGGGATCGCTTTATCGCGGCGGCGCTGGCCTTTGTATTTGGCACTTTTGGCGTACACTGGTTCTTTTTGGGCAATAGACGCCGCGGCGCCTGGTACGCTATATTTTTCTGGACCGGCATACCTACCATACTCGGAATTATTGACGGCGCCATGCTGTTGGGCGGCGCCGTACGGGACAGTTTTTAGCACTTGTCAATGCACGTCAAAATTTTCATCTTTCACAGTCTTTACTTACCATATGGCGAGCGCGGATTAGCGCGGTGTGTTCGGGCAAATATAAACTTGAGACGCAGGCCATGAAAGCACGCTTAACACCGGCATTTTAGTTTAAGCGTACTTTCTTAAATGCGGCCTGGTCTCTTTGTTTTTCACAGCCCGGCCTTGCCGCTGCCGCAAAAGCGGCAACCGCGTAAAAGAATAGGTTCAATATACTTTCGCGGCTATATGGAGTTATTTATGAAAAGGACTCTCACTGTAATTTTGGCGGTGCTTATGATGCTCTTTGCTGCCGGTTGTTACGGCAACACCACCCCCGACGGCACCACCCGCAGCCGCGCACACGGCGGCACTACCCGCGGCCACGCGTATGGCGGCACTTACGACGGCCTTTACCGCGACGGTAGCCGCGCAGGCCATGTAAGGGATGGCGCAGGTATTGTTGACGGCGCTGTTCGCGGCGGCCATACTCGCGCTCACGGCGGTACCACTCGCGGCCGCGCACACCACGGCACACACCACCGTGCCCATGGCGGCGCAATGCGTGGCCATACCAACCGCACCCATAACAACGCCACCGACGGTTCTTTCGCCGATGGCACCGCTGGACGCGACTACCAAAACTACCGCAACCACCGCCCGATGATAGGCGGCCTTGAGTACCTGCGGTAACGCTTAACCCCCCAATAAAGCAAATTGGCCACCCGGTCAGTTTGCTTTTTTTTGACCAATATTTGACTGTCCCCTCTTTTTGCGATATTATATGTCTGAGTTTAATGTGTTTGCAATGCTTGGGGGGTGCTTAACTGGATATTCTAGCATTCAGCTTCAATGCGACCATGCCGATCGTCCTCTGCATGGCGCTGGGGCTGTTTTCTCGTCGAGCCGGAATGATAAACCAAGACATGGCGCCGAGGCTTGGCAACTTCTGCTTTACGCTTCTTTTGCCAGCTATGCTTTTTTATAGCATTTACAGCATTGACTTTACGGCTGAATTTTCGCTTAGTTTGGTGTTGTTCGCCACTATCTCACAAATTTGTCTCATCGCCGTGCTTTGTCTTATATTTTTCTCGACAGTAAAAGACAAAGCTAGAGCCGCTACTTATGTACACTTATCTTACCGATCCAACTACGCGATGTACGGCGTCGCTCTTGCGCAGGGCATGTTCGGAGCCGCCGGGGTTCAGGTAGCTGCCATGTTGATTCCCGGCACACTGATACTCTTCAACCTGGTCGCCGTTATTCTGTTCAGCTATTGCAGCGTAAAGGCAGACAGCTCCCCCGGACAAGTTGCCCGAGAGTTTGCGCTAAATTTAGTTAAAAACCCACTTATCGTGACCAGTGTTGTGGGCGTAGTCGTCTCTCTTTCCCCCATTACCTTGCCGGTTTTTCTCTACACGACCACCCGGAACATATCGCTGATGACCGTGCCTTTCTGCCTCATTGTAATCGGCTCGCAAATCGACTTCGGCGGTCTCAAGAGCGATATTAAGGCCATGTTCGCCATGAGCTTCATTAGGCTGGCTATCGTCCCTTTGGTCATGATTCCCATCGCGATTCACATGGGCTTTCGTGGGGCCGCCCTAGCTGCGCTGCTTGTGCTTTTCTCTTCCCCCTGCGCCACCGCCGGCGCCATAATGGCCCAAAAATACAACGTCTACCCCGACCTTGCCAACCAAACTCTGGCTGCCACCACCGTCTTTGGCGGACTGACCAACTTTATTTGGATTTCAGTTTTGCGATATTTTGAGTTCTTTTGAGGAGGCCCCCCGCTTTGCGCGAAGTCTACCTGGATAATTGCGCCACCACCCGCACCGACCCTGACATCGCCGCAGCTGCCCTTGAAGCGATGATCACCGACTACGGCAACCCGTCCTCTCTGCACAGGAAGGGGCTTGAGGCCCAGCTGCTCCTCGAGAGAGCGCGGGAACAGATAGCCACCGTTCTTAGCTGCCAGCCCGAAGAAGTCTACTTCACTAGAGGCGGCACAGAGGCCAACAATCTGGCTATTCTGGGCGCGTACTCGGCCCACAGGCGCAGAGCAACTCACCTGGTCGCCGGCCAAGGGGAGCACGCGTCGGTCCTGGGCCCGTTAAAGCATTTGGGCGAGCAGGGCGCGGAAGTAGCTTTGACCCCGCTCCTCGCCGAGGGGCACCCCGACCCTCAGGAGATGAGCGCAGCCGTGGGCGAGGGTACACTGCTGATTTCCTGCGCGCTGGTAAACAGCGAGGTAGGAGGTCTTGCCCCCATAGGTGAGTTTGCTCGGACAGCCAAAGCAAAGTCTGGGCGTGTGCTAATCCACTGCGACGCGGTTCAGGCGTTTGGTAAAATCCCAATCTCGGTGGACAAGCTGGGGGTGGACATGCTCAGCTTGAGCGGGCACAAACTCCATGCACCCAAGGGAATCGGGGCGCTTTACATACGCAAGGGGGTACGAATCCACCCGCTGATGCATGGCGGCCAACAGCAGCGCGGCCTCTGTCCCGGCACCGAGAGTGTACCACTGGCTGTCGCTTTTGGGGCTGCCATAGAGAAAATTACCTGTGATATAAACCGAAACTTCGAGAATTACCAGCGTCTGCGCAAATTTTTTCTTAAAAAAATAGAAAACTTTCCCGGGCTTTGCATCAATTTGGCTAGCGAGACCACACCTTATATATGCAGCACCAGCTTACCCGGCTATAAAAGCGAGACTTTGGTGCACTTCCTGGCTGAGCGAGGGATGTATGTATCGGGAGGCTCGGCCTGCGCAAAGGGCAAAGACAGCCACGTGCTAACAGCCATGGGGCTGCCCCGCGAGCGGATACAAAGCGCACTGCGTGTAAGTTTTTGCAAAGATACCACCGAGCAAGATATAGACCTATTCTTCCAGACATTGGCCCAGGCAGCGGCCTGCATAGCAAGGAGTAGAGCGTAACAAATGAAGGAAGTCATCCTCCTCAAAAGTGGGGAAATCGCGTTAAAGGGGCTCAACCGCAGCTCCTTTGAAGATAAAATGATAAGCAACTGCCGCCGGGCCCTCGGGGACCTAGGCAAGTTTAGTTTTACCAAGGCTCAGAGCACTACTTATGTCAGCTGGCAAGGCGACATTGAAGTGGACAAGGCCGTTGAGCGGCTCTCCCGTGTGTTTGGCATCGCTGCCCTCTGCAAGGCCTGTGTGGTTCCAAAAGACTACTCAGCGATTGAAGAGGCGGCAGCTGCTTACTTGGCAGACGAGCTGCAGGCGGCGCGTACCTTTAAGGTGTTGGCAAAGCGGGCCGACAAAAAGTTCCCGATGAATTCCCCGCAAATTTGTATCGAGCTGGGCGGTTTCCTGCTCGAGCGGTTCCCCCACCTTAAGGTGGACGTGGAAAATCCCGAAGTCCTGGTCACTGTTGAGGTTCGCGACTTTGCCGCGTACATACACGGACGGCAGCTCCCCGGCGCGGGGGGCATTCCGGTAGGCAGCTCGGGGCGCGGTATGCTCCTGCTCTCCGGGGGAATCGACAGCCCGGTAGCCGGGGTGATGATGGCCAAGCGCGGACTGGAATTAAGCGCAGCCCACTTCTTTTCCCCGCCCTACACCAGTGAACGAGCACTGCACAAGGTAAAGCAGCTCAGCCGCAAAATGACTCCCTACTGCGGCGAAATCCGGCTACATGTGGTGCCGTTCACAGAGATATCCGAAGCCATTCGCGAAAGCTGCCCGCAGGAGTACGCCACTATAATAATGCGCCGGTATATGATGCAAATAGCCGAGCTGCTCGCGCACCGGACAGGCTGCGCCGCCCTCATCACCGGGGAGAGCGTGGGCCAGGTTGCCAGCCAAACAATGGCCTCCCTGCAATGCACCGGGGCAAGGCTCACCCTACCGGTAATGCGCCCGGTAATCGGGATGGACAAAGAGGAGATTATCCGCATAGCGCGCAGGGTCGATACCTTCGAGTTGAGCGTACAACCCTACGACGACTGCTGCACTGTCTTTACCCCCAAGCGCCCCAAGATAAACCCGGAGCTCGGTGCGGTTGAACGCGCCGAAGAGAAGCTGGATAGAGAGACTTTGATTCAAAGCGCGCTGGATGGTACCCAGCTGGAAAGCGTGCGCAGCGACACTGTTTTTTAGCTTCTTTAAGAACACAGGTTCTAAACTTTGACCCTGGAGGTTTTTGCCTTGATATCTGAACTTATTCTTGCGCCCAATACAGGGGACGGCGCGAAGGCCGGCGCACAATATGTGGCGCGGGCCCTCACCGACGTTGGCATCAAAGTGCTCGGACAAATAAGCGTTTGCAAGGGAAAGCGAGACTTCCAAAAGACGGTGGCTGCCGCACTCAAGCGGAGCAATGTGGTCGTCACCGTTGGCGGGCTGTGCTTGCAAAGCGGCGGCATTGCCAAACAGGTGGTGGCCGCCGGACTTGGCCGGTCTCTGGAGATGAACGAGGAGTGCCTGATGGCCATAGCGAACCACTGCGCACAGGTTGACGAAGTTTTTCATCCTGAGTACGCGGCTCTTGCCCAGTTGCCTAAAGGCAGCCTTCCCCTGCACGGAAGATACGACAAAACCCCAGGCATCTTGGTCTCGTCCAAGTACCAGCATATAGTCATGCTGCCTGAGTCCGAGGCCGACGCTGCCTTCATCCTGTCCGAAATAGTAATCCCGTACATCACTGGCAAGGGCAAAGCTGCTACAGCAGCCCCACAAAGCGCACCGGAACATCCGGTCGCAAGCAGCCCGGCGCCAGCCGCTGTCCAAGTCGCGGCGAGTGAAGTAAGCGTAAGCCCAGAAGTAAGCGCACAACCTGAACAAACAGCAGACCCCACCCCCACTCCGCAGCAAGAACCGGCTCCTTCGGGGGGCAGCAGCAGCGCATACGGGGCGGATGTTATTGCGTTCACGGCAATGGTAATCGGTATGCTGCAGCTTAAAGATTTGGGGCTTGCTATAGCCGAAGCCGGAGCCGGCGGGGCGCTAACTCGGCTGATAAGCGAAGTCCCGGAAAGCTCAGACGTGCTGCGCTACAGCCTATTTGTGGACGACAACAACTCCAAGCATGTGCGGCTGGGCATCCCCACCGAGCTGCTGCAAACCTATGGCCCGGTCAGCGAACAAACAGCCGCGGCTGTGGCCAACGCCGCCCAGAGAAAATCCGGGGCACCTATAGCTATCTCGCTGTTGGTGGGTGACGATCAAGAGGGCGCAAACCTATTCGGACAGATTTGCATTGCAATTTGCGCACACGACAATGTATGTGTCAAAAAACTGACTGTTGATAACGGCAGTCTCGAAGATCAGAGCCAGGTTTTAGGCACGGCGGTCTTAACGTCGATTGATATGATTCGCCTCTTTGTTGACTGCTACCCAGGATGGCTCCCGGACGCAATCTCTCTGAGCGGAGCTCCGGCACCAACAGGTAACACCGTTGCCACAACCGCACCGTCCTACAGCGATGTGAGCAGCCCACCGCCACAGCAACAAAGGCCCTCCTCCTCCCTCAGGCGACCCACTGAGGACGTTCCGGTTATCAGGGACGACGTTAAACCGCCAAAGAACAAGTTGAAAACGGTAATAATCATTATCGCCATAGTGCTGCTGGTAGGCTCGCTTGGCTTCCTAGGCTACCGCCTTTGGGAAAACCACCGCGACAACCAGCTTTATGACCAGCTGAATGAAATGTCCTTAACTGATCTGCACGCAACAAACAGTGACGTGGTAGCTTTCATTGCCATACCGGGCACCGAGATTGAGTACCCGGTGGTGCAGGCAGCAGACAACGACTTTTACCAGCGCCGCAACTTCAACCGAGAGTACTCTTACCATGGCGTGCCCTTTGTTGACTATAGGGTAAATATGCAGGCTGTGGTCGACAACACAGTGGTTTATGGCAACAATATGCGCGACGGCCGAATGTTTAGCAACCTGCTCTACTACAACACCTTCGACCCGGAGCACGGCGGGCGGGCGCTCGACTTCTTCCTGGACAACCATATAGTCGAGTTTACCACCCTTTCGGGGGAGGCAACCAACCGCTACAAGATATTCTCGGTCTTTCTCACAAGCGCGGACCCCGCACACGGACCGGTTTTTGAGTATTTCAACTTCATCGTAGCCGAGAGCGAAGCGGACTTTACCCGCTTTTTGGACGACCTCAGGGTGCGCAGTCTTATCAACACCGGGATCGACGTACAGCCGGGTGACAGGCTCCTCACCCTTTCCACCTCAACTTACGAGTTCGACGGCGCAAGGTTTGTGGTAGTTGCCCGCCGGCTGCGTGACAGTGAGAGCCCGGCCATCGACCGCGATCAAGTGACGCGCAATTTAATGCCGCTGTTGCCGGATATCTGGCACCAGCTAGTTGGCGGGGCCGCTCCCACTCCCCCTCATAGCGAAGCGAATGCTGCCAACCCTCCAGGTTCAGCCATACCACTCTCTGCCAGGGCATTGCCGGCCGCAGGGCTCGCGATGCTGGATCTCGCCCTTTCATCTCCAGCTGATGATGAAATCGCCGAGTCGCCGGCAGCCGCTGAAGAAAACTACCAGCTCCTGGTTACCCCCGGGGATAGCTCTCCCGCTCCTATAACCACCCCGGCTTACACAGACCCCGCCCCCCCACCTAATCCCCAGCCCCAACCGGAGCCAGAAACGGAATCTGAACCCGAGCCTGAAGATCAACCTGAACCTCAGCAACAACAAGCTGCCGGACAGCAAACCAATCAACAACTAACTCCACAGCAGTTTGCCCAACAACAAGCCAATCAGCAGCAAACTGGCTGGCAACTAACTCCTCAACAGCTTGCTCAGCTGCAAGGTTCCGGGCGTCAGGTCAGCCGACAACATAATGCCCAGCAGCCGTCTGGTCAACTGCCCAATCAGCAGCAAACTAACCAGACACAAAGCAATCAACAGCAAACTACCCAGCAGCAACCGCCGCCCGCCCAAAACCAGCCTGGCGGTGGCAGCAGCAGTACATATTCGGGCAATCTGCGTGTACGCGCAGACGGCCGCGAAGTTAGCGCCAGCGCCCTCGAGATCGTTTCACGCATCACCCAAATTGAGGTCGGCCCCGGCTTCCACCCGGAGGCTATCAAGGCCCAGGCGGTGGCAGCGTACTCGTTTGTACGCTACTTCAATGACCAGGGGCAGGCCGCCTCGGTGCTGTTGGCTCCCCGAGCCGACCCCAGGGTGGAGAGCCTTGTCGCCGAAGTTTTGGGACAAACCGTCCAATTTAATGGCCGAGTGGCCTTTACCCCTTACCACGCCACAAGCGCAGGCAGAACCAACTCCTCCCGGGATGTTTGGGGCGGGCACTACGCCTACCTCGTACCCGTAGACAGCTCGGTTGACCGGGGTGTAAACGGCTTCGAGCGCCGGCAGTACTTCACCCTGCAGCAGATGCTTACCCGGCTGGAAAGTCAGCTGGGAATCAGCCCTTCCGGCAGCCCGGACAGCTGGTTCCAGACTATCTCGTACACCGAAGGCGGCTACATCCGCTATATGAGCGTGTACGGGCGTACAACCAACCAAAGAACCGGCGCACGGATTACCGGGCGGCAAATGCGCGAGAATGTGCTTAACCTGCGCAGTGCCTCCTTCACCGTGGAGTTCGACCACGCAAACGAGCGCTTTATCTTCACCACCTTTGGTCACGGCCACGGAGTAGGCATGAGCCAGACCGGCGCAAATGTTAAGGCGCAACAGGGAATGAGTTATATCGAAATACTGGCGCATTATTTCCCGGGGACGACGGTGAGGTAAAACCAAAAATGTTAAGGCCACCCGTTGTGTTGAATGGGTGGCCTTGCTCTGAACATATAAGCTATCGCGATATAAGTACTACGTCACGTGCTGCTTTCTATTGCGCATCCTCACCTTGGACAGACTCTAAGGTTGTTGTGTTGCGATTGTTCGGTTTTTCCCTCTCAAAGCTCAAGCCTTTAGATGCAATACTGCTTTTCCCAAGGAACCTTGCGCCTTCGTCAGCTACTAGGGAAATGCTCGAAACGTCCCCCACAAGACTGCCTGATGGATGAATATGCACTTTGCCCGTCACGGAAACATTACCTTCGATCGTGCCGTATATTTTGGCGTCTTCTGCTTTGACATTTCCATGCACGCTGCCACTTCCCGCAACGATCAGAGCGCCTTCGATATCTATATCACCAAAAAACACTCCAGAGATTTTAACGCTGCTTGATCCATACAGCTTTCCGTCCTTGCTGGTCATACCTTCAGCCAGTGTCGTTGGAATGTGACTCTCAGTATCGATTAAAGACGATTTTATTACTTCCTTCTTGCTACCAAACATTTTGCACCTCCAAAGCTGACGTTTGTTGTCGAGCACCATCACTTTTAAGCATATATTATACATGTGCAACCTATTTGTCAAGCACATGGGTTTTCGCCAATATAGCCATTTAACTTGAAAACGCACTTTATTTTAAAGTTAGCACATTCTACGAGTAGTGTGCTGTGGCTTTGCCGCAAATGACGCATACGCGGGCTTTCTAGCGCGTAGCGCGCAGTGCGGCGACCTTGCCGCACCTTCAAAAGTGTACTTCTTTTGATGTAAACAAGTATAGCAAAGCCTGATCGCACGACAGCATAAAGATAATACGGAACCGCCGGCTGTTTGCCGGCGGTTCCGTATTATGCGCATTTTCTGCGTCTACAACAACTCAAGCACCAGCCGCGAATACTCCGCCGGATTCTCCAGCGTCAGCCCTGCCATCAGTACCGCCTGATTGTAGAGAATCTTCGCGAGCGTCTCCGCCCTGCCCTGGTCGGAAGTGTGTAAAGCTTTTAGCTTTTCAAAGACGACGTGCTCGGTGTTCAGCTCAAGGGTGCGCTCGGCCTTCGCCTGCTGGTCAGGAGATATTGCGGCCAGGTATTTTTCCATCTCAAATGAGAGCCCGCCTCCGGCGGTCAGGCAGGCCGGCTGGCTGCGCAGCTTGCCGGTCAGCTTTACCTCTTTGACACCCTCGCCTATCGCCTGTTTTACGAAGTCCAGCAACTGTCCGTGCTCCTCCTGCTGCTGTTTGAGAGCTGTCTTTTCGTCTTCGGTCTCTAGATCGAGCTCGTCACGATTGGCGGATTTTAGGGGCTTCTCGTCGTAGCTGCCCAAAGTCTGGGCCACGAATTCGTCCACTTCATGAGTGAAGTAGAGAATCTCCAGCCCCTTCTCCCGCAGGCGCTCGGCCTGTGGCAGATTTTCGATAATCTTTGCGGTGTCGCCGGTGGCAAAGTAGATGTCTTTCTGTTCGTCCTTCATCCGGGTGCGGTACTCGGCCAGGGTGGTCAGCTTATCGGAATCGGACGACGCGAATAGCAGCAAATCCTTTAAGTTGTCCTTATCCTTGCCAAAGTTCGCCAGCACTCCATACTTGAGCTGCAAGCCGAACTGTGCGTAGAATTTCTCATACGCCTCGCGGTCGTCGCGCTGGAAGCTGAGCAGCTCGTTTTTGATTTTTCGCTCAATGGCCCGGGCTATTACGCCCAGCTGCCGGTCGTGCTGAAGCAGCTCGCGGGAGATGTTCAGAGAAAGGTCTGGGGAGTCGACCACCCCACGCACAAAGCGGAAGTGCTCGGGCACAAGGTCGGCGCATTTGTCCATAATGAGTACACCGCTCGAGTAGAGCTGCAGCCCGCGCTGGTAGTCCTTGGTGTAGTAGTCGTAGCCGGCCTTGGCAGGAACAAAGAGCAGTGCCTTGTAGCTGACAGCGCCCTCGGCATCCACCTGTATAGACTTCACCGGGTCCTCGAAATCGTAGAACTTTTCCTTATAGAAACCGGCCAGTTCCTCCGCGCTCACTTCGCTTTTGTTGCGCTGCCAGATGGGCACCATCGAGTTGAGAGTCTCGACTTCGGTGTAGGTCTCCATTTGGGGTGGTGCATCGTCTTCTTTGCCTTCGGAATTCTCGATAGGCCGGCTACGGGTGGTCTGCATCCTGATTGGGTAGCGAATGTAATCCGAGTACTTCTTCACCAGAGACAAAAGCCCAAACTCCTGCAAAAAACGGGAGTAACTATCCTGCTCGCTATCCGGCTTAATGCACATAATGATATCGGTGCCCGGACTCTCTTTCTCGGCCAGAGAGACGGTGTAGCCGTCAGCGCCGGTGCTCTCCCACTTCCAGGCCTGGGCTTCGCCGTAAACCTTTGAGATAACCGTAACTTTGTCGGCAACCATAAACGCCGAGTAAAATCCGACCCCAAACTGCCCGATAATGTCGACCGGCGCACCCGCCTGCCGCTCACCTTCAGGGATATCCTCTGCTGCCAGCTCCTGCTTGAAGTCAAGGGATCCGCTCTTGGCAATAGTGCCCAAGTTCTCCTCAAGTTCGTCCTTGCTCATGCCTATGCCGTTGTCCGAGATAGTCAGGGTGCGAGCCTCTTCGTCCGGCTTTAGCTCTATGAAGAAGTCGGAGCGAGCAAGGCCGAGACTTTGGTCGGTAAACGCTTTGTAACAGAGTTTGTCCAGCGCGTCGCTGGCGTTAGAAATTATTTCTCTGAGGAATATTTCCTTGTGAGTATACACAGAGTTTATCATCAAGTCGAGCATGCGCTTAGACTGGGCCTTGAATTGTTTTTTTGCCATCTGTCAGTTTACCTCCTATGCCGGACGCTTTGTTGCCCGCAATGCTATCAATTTTTTTAGATCATCGAGAACATCCGCGCTCTTTATTTCCATTGCCAAAAACTTGCCGATATGCCCGGACTCAGCCTGCTCGAAGAGCGTTCTTGTGTATTGTGTACATGATGGCATTAGTAGCTCCGCTTCGTTTGTTTCGCGCAGCCCTACCGGCATCAGCGCGAGAATATACCCCTGCTTAGGGTAAAGCGTACAGAGCGACTTGCCGCTCTTCTTATATTTTACATTCCAGCCTTTCCAGTAGCCGCCATCCATCGCGCAGCTACTGTGAGACAGTTTCGGCTGAACTTTATGCGTCTGCACCATGAAATCAGCCAGATCATCCCACAAAGGGGTGCCGACGAATTCTTTTACTTGATCGCCAGACGGTTCGTGCTCTTTACCATACAGTTCGCTCCACAACATACAATCGCCTGCCTTCTCGTTATAAATTATTAATATAGCTTATCGACGTGCTTCTCCATGAACTCTTTGCTCTGGTCCTCAGTGTACGGGTTGCGAATCTCATCCAGCTTGTCCAGGTTGAGGAAGAGATGTGTTACTTCCGGCTCGTGGCGGCTTGAGGTTTTGGCGGCCACGCCATTTTTTTGGCGTAGCAGCTCGTTGGGCGCAAAGATTCGCCCGCCGCCCTCGAGCGTAAAGCCCAGATTTATTTCGCCCACCAGGCTGCTTAACGCGGCGTAAATTCGATTTTCCTGAGCACGCATGTTGGGGCCGAGGGTGGAATCCACATGCTCGTAGCTATCGGCGAACGCCCCCGGACAAAGCAGGATTTTCGCCCCCAGCTTGGCAGCCACCCGAGCAATTTCAAAGTGATGAGTATCCGAGCCGATGAGAATACACACCGGCCCCACCGGCGTCTGGAAGACCTTTATCTCGCTCTCCGGTGGGATTTGCAGGGCAAGCTCAAGCTGCCCCTCGCTGATTTTGTCTTGGTACCCCGCCAGCGCCCCCTCGTCGTCGAAGAGGAAGGCACGGTGGCGGAGCTCGTCCTCCTCAAAGTAGAGGGTGGAACCAGCCATGATATATACTCGATGCCTAGCCGCCAGCGTGGACATTGTATAAAAATATGCTTCATAAGTGTAGTCGGAAAAATATGCGAGTGCATCACTCAGCGCGTATGGGTCTATGTTCGCGCCGCCAACCGATAAGCCTGGGGACTCCTCGTCTTCCTCCCGGAGGGTAATCCGCTGCAGGTGGGCGCGCAGATGCGGAGTCGTTGACGCCGGCAAAAGCCCCGCAAACGCTGGAAATACGACTATCTGCGCCCTGCGATTGACCGCGTCCACCAGGTAGCTGTTCATGTCGGCTATATATTGGTCAAGGTCATCGTAAAGCTTGGCCTGCACCTGCAAAACCGCTACACCTACGGCAGCTGTGGAACAAATGTCCAGGTTGCCTGAGGGTTCAAGGCCCAGAGTATCTACAATTTTTTCGACTTCTCTAAGGCTGACTTTTCCCGCACCCACAAAGGGCTGACTTCTATGGTCCGACCGATTCACTCAACCACCTCCGCCTCCCAAGTTTTGCGCTGTCACTTACATATATTATATCGATATTTGCTGGGGCTTGCAAGTCCAGTGTCGCCAAAAAACGCCAGCGCACCCTTGAAAATCCCCACCTTTTGCTATATACTTAGACCAAACAGCAAGGGAGGGAACACTTTGGATAACAACCTTACCAAGACCATTAAAAAGCGGATTGACTTCGCGGTTGAGGCCCTGCGGAAAAATCGATTTGAGGCCCACTATATACCCACAAATGAGGAGTTGCTCAGCAGAGTTTCCGAACTTATACCGCCCGGATGCACTTGTTCAACAGGGGGCTCAGTGACACTAACCGAAACCGGTATCAGACAATACCTGGAAAGCAGCAGCAACTTCACCTACTTCGACCGTTTTGCCCCCGGCATAGACCTGGATGAAGTCAACCGCAAGGCGCTAACCTGCGACATTTACCTTTCCAGTACAAACGCTATAACCCTAGACGGAAAGCTATATAACATGGACGGCAGAGCCAACCGTGTGGCGGCTATCTGCTATGGCCCTAAAAAATTAATAATCGTGGCCGGCTACAACAAGATAGTCACCGATATTTCGGCTGCAAGGCTACGCAATCGCGAGATTTGCGCGCCCGCTAACGCTCTGCGCTTAGGGTACAAAGTTCCCTGCGGTGCAGCGGGGATCTGCCAGGACTGCAAGGCCGACCAGCGGATGTGTTCCCAAGAACTAATCACCGGCTGGCAGTCTGTCCCCGGGCGAATCTGCGTATTTATCCTCGGGGAACAGTACGGGTACTAGAATAGTGACCGAGAAGTGTCTGTGGTTGTCGACCCTGCTATCCAACCACTAAAAGGAGGGCTGCTCTGAGTGCGCTGTAATCTTTTGGATGTCGAAGGCTGCCATAATGTGCGCGATATTGGCGGTTACCTCACCGGCGCGGGAAAAGCGCTCAAGCATCTGCGATTTATCCGTTCGGGCTTTCTTTTTGGTTTGACCAAGCAAGGGAAGGCACAGCTGCTCGACTTGGGCGTTCGCTGTGTAATTGACTTGCGCTCCCATAGGGAAGTTAGCTTGTACCCCGACGCGGTTGTGGGGGATTCTCACTTTAGCTGGCACCACTTGCCAATGCTCGACTATATTTATTCCAGCAGGGCCCAGGATTTGCCCGACTCTTTCCCCCCCTCCCTAGAGGAGATGTACATAAGCCTGCTAGAGGAGAGCAGGGCCGGTTTTAGGCAGCTGTTCGAGCTGTTCGCTCACCCCGGCCACCAGAGCTATATCTTCCATTGCACGGCGGGCAAAGACCGCACCGGCATAGTGGCCGCCCTGCTTTTATCCCTTGCCGGAGTGGACGAGCAAGCAATTATAGAGGACTATGCACACAGCGAAGAGTTGCTGCGCGATTTTGTCTCCAAAGTAGATTTAGGTAGCCTGCCAAAGTATGTTTTGACCTCCCGCCCTCAGACAATGCAGGTACTCCTTAGTCACCTGAAGACGCAGTATGGCGGAACGCAAGGTTATCTAAGCGAGATCGGCGTTGACACCATCATTCAAGCCGAAGTTCTAAAGAAGCTTTTGGATTAATGCTCAAAGGCTTCCCTTGGCATGCGGTTCCCGCACTGAAAGACATTTAGCGACACCTCATCCAGAAAAGTCTTATCCCCCCTTTACATCCGCCGAAAAAGCTGGTATAATGTGAATCTAATATACGTTTATTTTACGCTAGTAACTTGGAGAAGTACTCAAGTTGGTGACGAGGCGCCCCTGCTAAGGGTGTAGGTCGGTTTACGCCGGCGCGAGGGTTCGAGTCCCTCCTTCTCCGCCAGGAATATGTCAAGCCCACGACAAAAAAGTCGTGGGCTTGAATACTTGCTTTGGCGTATATCTAAAAAGAAAGCATTCTAAAGTATCCATTAGTACCCCGCTGCAAACAGCGGGGTACTTTACTTCCTACCACTTGAAAGGCCCCACCTACTAGGCTACACTTCAGAATAGAGAGAAAACTAGCTCTGCCCTGTTTCGTGTGGGGCAACGTAGAAATTTTATAATTGTGGAGATGCATATGAACAGGATTATTTCACATGCGCTTTTTGTGGCGGGACTGATTTTAGTCGGCATGTCCTTGTTTTGTATTTTTCAAATTGTCCGTTTAAGTCTTTGGGAAGATGTCATTTTCAGAATCGTCAGCATAATGGCCTTTATCGGCGGCGGAGTTTTTATCGGTTTGAGCAGGGTTTTGAAAAATCAAGATGAACTTATTTCGATTGTTGCGAAAATCAAATGAGAATGAAGCTAAACAGAAAAATGACGGCGTACAAAATAAGCATACTGTGTATCAGCGGATAATCAGTTAGCATCGCACTTGTGCTTCAAAATAGTCACTGGTACTCACGAACTTGAAATTTCCCTTAAAAACGTCTTATTAAAGCATACGGCCTTATACTTTAATATATCAAGCCCACGATTTTTTGTCGTGGGCTTGGTCAGCATGGAAAGGTGCAGAGTAACCATTTAGGGCAATCGGTTTGGAAAGGTAGCTGCGCCGCTCCATTTTGTCCAACCTTTGGAGTGCTCCATAAACTCTGCACACTTTTATTGACAAACACATACCATGAGTTTGGCTGTCGTTCCCGCATGGTAC